>SCPN01000505.1_pt1 | contig 44316 bp, 64 predicted proteins | sample 6106831 | NCBI WGS metagenome assembly SCPN01 (sample SAMN10720447, study PRJNA508395) | human gut metagenome | isolation source: Participant 1, 0 month | reverse complement strand
GGTATCATGGTAACAATCCATGCTTACACAGGTGATCAGATGATCCTTGACGGACCTCAGAGAAAGGTGATTTAAGAAGATCCCGTGCAGCAGCAGTTAACATCGTTCCTAACAGCAGGTGCTGCAAAAAGCAATCGGTCTTGTTATCCCAGAGTTAAACGGTAAATTAATCGGATCTGCTCAGCGTGTACCGACCCCTACAGGATCTACAACAATCTTAACAGCGGTTGTTAAGAAGCTGGCGTAACAAAGACATCAATGCAGCTATGAAAGCAGCAGCTAACGAGTCCTTCGGTTACAACGAGGGATAGATCGTTTCTTCCGATATCGTAGGAATGAGATATGGTTCATTATTCGATGCAACTCAGACAATGGTTAACCAGGTATCTGATGACCAGTACGAAGTTCAGGTTGTTTCATGGTATGACAACGAGAACTCTACACATCTCAGATGGTTCGTACAATCAAATACTTCAGTGAGTTAGCATAATCGACGGGTTACGATAACTATATGCGACTTTAGCAGGTCCGGTCCTATTGGACCGGGCCTGATACCTCAATTATATAAAGGCCATATTTTATGTCATTAAACAAAAAATCAGTAGACGACATTAATGTAAAGGGAAGAAGAGTACTTGTAAGATGTGATTTCAACGTTCCGTTAAAAGAAGGAAAAATCACAGATGAGACTCGTATCAACAGCTCTTCTACCATCCAGAAATTAATCAACGATGGTGGAAAAGTAATTCTCTGTTCACATCTTGGAAAAGTAAAAAACGGACCAAACGAAGGCGAGTCTTTAGCTCCGGTAGCTGAGAAACTTTCTGAAACTTGGCAAAAGTAAACTTCGTATCTGATTACAATGTAACAGGTGAGGCAGCTACAAAGCAGTTGCTGAAATGAACAGAAGGAGATGTTGTATTATTACAGAATACACGTTTCCGTGGTGCTGAGGAGACAAAGAACGGCGAAGAGTTCAGCAAAGAGTTAGCTGATCTTGCAGACGATTATGTATGCGACGCATTCGGTTCCTCCCACAGAGCACATGCTTCTGTTGCAGGCGTTACAAAATTCATCACTGCAAAAGTGGTTCTAACGTAGTTGGCTACTTAATGCAGAAAGAGATCGACTTCTTAGGAAATGCTGTAGAAATCCAGGTAAGGCCGTTCGTAGCAATTCTTGGCGGTGCAAAGGTTGCTGATAAATTAAATGTTATCTCTAACTTACTTAGAGAAAAGTGCGATACACTGATCATTGGTGGTGGTATGGCTTTCACATTCTTAAAAGCACAGGGGATATGAGATCGGTAAATCTTTAGTAGATGATATACAAAGATCGATTACTGTAAAGAGATGATGGCAAAGCTGAAACTTGGAAAATTACTCCTTCCGGTAGATGCTGTAACTATCGCAGATTTCCCGAGCCCGATCGACGCTCCGGTAGAAGTTACTGTATGTGATGTAAAAGATATGCCGGCTGACAGAGAGGGATGCGATATCGGACCAAAGACTCAGGAGTTATATGCTGATGCAGTTAAGACAGCAAAGACTGTTGTATGGAACGGACCGATGGGCGTATTCGAGAACCCAACATTAGCAACTGGTACAATCGCAGTTGCAAAAGCACTTGCTGATACAGATGCAACAACAATCATCGGTGGTGGTGATTCTGCAGCAGCCGTTAACCAGTTAGGCTTTGGCGACAAGATGAGTATCTCTACTGGTGGTGGAGCTTCCCTTGAGTTCTTAGAGGGTAAGGAATTACCAGGTGTCATGGCAGCCGACGATAAATAAGAGAGAGCCATAGAGTGAATTCGGCTGCCATAACGCCTTGGCATGGCAGCCGATGATAAATCAATAAAATGGGAAAAAGAGGATAAGATCATGGCAAGAAAGAAAATCGTAGCCGGCAACTGGAAAATGAACATGACTCCAAGCCAGGCTGTTAAATTAGTAGAGGAATTAAAACCATTAGTAGTAAGTGATGATGTAGAAGTTGTTTACTGTGTACCGGCAATCGACATCGTACCTGTTGTTGAGGCTGTAAAAGGAACCAACGTAGCAGTAGGCGCTGAGAACATGTACTATGAGGAGAAAGGTGCTTACACCGGAGAGATCGCTCCAGAGATGTTAGTTGACGCTGGCGTAAAATACGTTATCATCGGTCATTCCGAGAGACGTGATTACTTCAAAGAGTGCGACATGTTAAACAAAAAAGTGAAAAAAGCTTTCGAGCATAACTTAACACCATCCTTTGCTGTGGTGAGACATTAGAGCAGAGATGGGAATCACTTTAGACTGGATCCGTATGCAGATCAAATCTGACTTAAAAGACGTTACTGCAGAGCAGGTTGCTTCTATGGTAATCGCTTATGAGCCGATCTGGGCTATCGGAACAGGAAAAACTGCAACCACAGAGCAGGCAGAGGAAGTCTGCAAGGCAATCCGTGACTGCATCAAAGAAGTATACGGTGCTGACACTGCAGAGAAAGTTCGTATTCAGTACGGCGGATCTGTAAATGCAGGTAATGCAGCAGAGTTGTTTGCACAGCCTGATATCGATGGTGGTTTAGTTGGCGGAGCTTCCTTAAAAGCTGATTTCGGTAAGATCGTAAACTATAAATAAATCATAATCAGGTTAAGGGGATTCTCTCTGGGAGTGAAAGCAGAAGGAATCCCCTTTTCCCTTGATATATGCGGAAAATGTGAAATATATGAAAAAGAAAATAGCACGGATCCTGATATGTGTCCTGATTATAATCTGCGGTTGGAACGTGATGGTAAGAGAATGGAACCAGGCAGGAAAAACGGTTTCGGAATATAAAGAAAATAATGCGAATGCAAGGGCACAGAGCGCTAACAGTCAGGACGTTTCACTGGAAGACGATTTACAGGAAACGGAGACATCCTTACAACATAGTGGATCAAATAACAGATCAGAAAATGAGAATATAACAGGTAATTCCGGGAACTCATCGGGAAAAAATGAAAGAGACGATGAAAAAGCGGATGCCGATGACAGCATAAAAACAGATGTAACGAAAAATGAAACGGATATTGCGGACAATCAGGTCAACGGGGATATGGAAATAAAAAATGAACCGGCAGAAGAAGAGCCGACCGAAGATCCCTATGAATATGAAACCGGGTATATTTTTCTGGGAGATTCCAGATTTTATCTGATGAATGAGGAATGCAAAATCGAAGATGTGCCGAATTTTTTTGTGGTATCCTGTCCTGGAATGGGATATGCATGGCTGGCAGATACTGCGTTCCCGAAGGTACAGTCGCTGCAGCGGCAGCATACGGAAATCAAAAACTGGATTGTGATCTGTGGACTGGGAGTCAATGACCTGACATCGATCCGTTCCTATCTGAACAAATATCGCAGATGGCCGGAAAGTTCAAAACTTTATCTGTTGTCTGTGAATCCGACAAAGTCAGGTGCTCCGGTAAGATGTAATAATCAGAGGATTGAAGCATTTAATAACCGCATCAAGAAGGTGGAGAATGCTACATATATCGATTGTTACCGATATCTGACGAATCTTGGGTTTGGAACAAAAGGAGACGGACTCCATTATGATGCGCCCACGAACTGGGCGATTTATTCCTATATATTAGAAAAGCTTAATAAGGATGCCGGAGGGGATCCGGTCACGGAAACAGAATGCCAGGCAAAGGCAAAGAAGTTTGAAAAACAGCTGAGCCAGAAAAACTATTGAAAACAGATGAGGTTATCAGTATAATGGTTCTGGATTAGGAGAATCGTATACTTTTGATAAATGGAAAGAGAATAGAAAGTGAAACAAAACATGAGTAAGAAACCTACCGTATTGATGATCTTAGATGGATATGGACTGAATGAAAAACAGAGGCAATGCCGTATCACAGGCAAAGACACCGGTGATCGACGGACTTATGAAAGACTATCCGTTTGTAAAAGGAAATGCAAGTGGTCTTGCAGTTGGTCTTCCTGACGGACAGATGGGTAACTCTGAGGTAGGACATTTAAATATGGGTGCCGGAAGAATCGTATATCAGGAACTGACGAGAATCACAAAAGAAATCAGCGATGGCGATTTCTTCAAAAATCAGGCATTATTAGATGGTATGGAAAACGTAAAGAAAAACGGTTCCGACCTTCATTTATACGGACTGTTATCAAACGGTGGTGTACACAGCCACATCACACACCTGTTTGGCCTGCTTGATATGGCAAAAAAAGAGGGCGTTGAGAATGTATATGTACATTGCTTCTTAGACGGACGTGATACTGCTCCGACTTCCGGTAAAGAGTTCATCGAAGAACTGGAAGCTAAGATGAAAGAAATTGGTGTTGGCAAGATCGCATCTATTTCCGGACGTTATTATGCAATGGACCGTGATAACAGATGGGATCGTGTGGAAGCATACAAAGTGCTGACCACTGGCGAGGAGAAACTGCTGAGAGCGCAGTAGCAGCTATGGAAGCATCTTATGCAAAAGATGTGACAGATGAGTTCTTCGTTCCAACTGCAATTACAGAGAACGGCAAACCGATCGCAACAATCAAAGACAACGATACTGTTATTTTCTTTAACTTCCGTCCTGACCGTGCGCGTGAGATCACAAGAACATTTTGTATGGATGATTTTGATGGATTTGACCGTGGCGCAAGAAAGAACGTAAAATACATCTGCTTCACAGAGTATGACGTGACGATTCCGAACAAAGAAGTTGCATTCAAGAAGGTAGAACTGAAAAATACATTTGGCGAATATCTTGCAGCACACGGTATGAAACAGGCAAGAATCGCAGAGACAGAGAAATATGCACACGTTACCTTCTTCTTCAACGGCGGTGTGGAAGAGCCGAACAAAGGCGAGGACCGTATTCTTAAAATCTCAGTAGCTACCTACGATTTACAGCCAGAGATGAGCGCACCGGAAGTTTGTGACAAGTTATGTGCAGCAATCCGTTCTAAAAATATGATGTGATCGTCATTAACTTGCAAACCGGATATGGTTGGTCACACGGAATCTTAGAAGCTGCCATCAAAGCAGTTGAGACGGTGGATACCTGTGTTGGAAAAGCAGTCGATGCCATCAAAGAAGTAAACGGACAGTTATTCATCTGCGCTGATCACGGAAACGCTGAGCAGCTTTAAACTACAGAGACCGGCGAGCCGTTAACATCCCACACAACCAATCCGGTTCCCTTTATCCTCGTAAATGCAGATCCTTCCTACACCTTAAAGAGGACGGATGCCTTGCTGATACCATCCCGACTATGATCGAGCTGATGGGACTGGAGCAGCCCGCAGAGATGACAGGAAAATCTTTACTGATCAAAAAATAAAAGAGCGATATAATATAGCCGGATAAAAAGATGCCACAGACTGGTATATTTATTTTTGGACAGGCAGGGCAGCTGCTGTCAGAAAGAAATTTATCAGTTTTGTGTACTTGAAAGGAAAGGATCATTTTCCGGTAAAATTCATGCAGGAAAGAAGCTGAGAAAGTGAGAATAAGAGAATATAAACAAAATATAAATTACAACTTATAATATGATTAAAACTATACAAAATACTAATAAAAGAACTGATTTTCTATATCACATATCGATGTCCATACGGGCAAAATCATTGACTTTCAAAGACTATGTATTATAATTTTTGAGTAACATCAGAAAATGATATGGTGCTTATAACACCGGAAAAGAGGACAAAGAGGATGAGTAGCAAAGTATTTCAGCCAATTAAAGAGGGAAAAGTACGTGAAGTATATGATAACGGCGACAGCCTGATCATTGTAGCGACAGACAGAATTTCTGCTTTCGATCATATTTTGAAGAACAAAGTCACAAAAAAGGGTGCGATTCTGACTCAGATGTCTAAATTCTGGTTTGATTTAACAAAAGATATCGTTCCAAATCATATGATTTCTGTTGATGTAAAAGATATGCCGGAATTTTCCAGGAGGAGAGATTTGACGGCAACATGATGTGCAAAAAATTAGAGATGCTTCCGATCGAGTGCATCGTCCGCGGATACATCACAGGAAGCGGCTGGGAGAGCTATAAAGAAAACGGTACCGTATGCGGCATCAAACTGTCGGAGGGATTACAGGAGTCCGACAAACTGCCTGAGCCGATCTTTACACCGAGTACCAAGGCGAGATCGGTCTGCATGATGAGAATATCTCATTTGAGGCGCTGCAGGAGATCTTAGAGAAGAGTATCCGGGAAAAGGCGCTTCTTATGCAGAACAGATCAAAGATTATACGATCGCATTATATAAAAAATGTGCAGAATACGCACTGACCAAAGGTATCATCATTGCAGATACCAAGTTTGAGTTTGGTTTGGATGAGAATGGCAATGTTGTATTAGGGGATGAGATGCTCACACCGGACAGCTCCAGATTCTGGCCGTTAGAGGGTTACAAGCCGGGACAGGGACAGCCATCCTTTGACAAGCAGTATGTAAGAGACTGGTTAAAAGCAAATCCGGACAGTGACTATCTGTTACCGGATGATGTCATCGAAAAGACCGTGAATAAATACAAAGAGGCATATGAGCTTCTGACAGGTAAGAAATTTGCTTAATGGAGATACATTTATGGACAACAATGGATTTGTGAAAGATACACCATGGCAGACGAATGGGGACAGCGGACTGCACGAGGAATGTGGTGTATTCGGAATGTACGACTTTGATGGCGGAGACGTTGCGTCTACGATCTATTATGGCCTTTTTGCATTGCAGCACCGTGGACAGGAGAGCTGTGGTATTGCAGTCAGTGAGACGAACGGACCCAAGGGAAAGGTGACCTCATACAAAGGCATGGGACTTGTCAATGAGGTATTCACGCAGGATAATTTAGAGCCTATGCATGGCGATATCGGTGTCGGACATGTCCGTTATTCGACGGCAGGAGCTTCCACCCGTGAGAATGCACAGCCATTGGTTCTTAATTATGTAAAGGGAACGTTAGCGCTCGCACACAACGGAAACCTGATCAATGCAATGGAACTGCGCAAGGATTTAGAGTATACCGGAGCAATTTTCCAGACGACGATTGACTCTGAGGTCATCGCCTATCACATTGCCCGTGAGCGTTTAAATTCAAACAGTGTGGAAGAGGCAGTGGGACGTGCCTGCCAGAAGATCAAGGGTGCGTTTGCACTGGTAGTGATGAGCCCGAGAAAGTTAGTCGGAGCGCGTGATCCGTACGGTTTTAAACCGCTCTGCATTGGAAAACGTGATAATGCTTACATTTTGGCATCCGAGACCTGTGCGCCAATACGATCGGCGCGGAGTATGTCCGTGATGTACTGCCGGGAGAGATCGTTACGATCACACCGGAGGGCGGCATTCAGTCTGACCTTTCTTTAGCACTGCCAAAAGAAAAAGAGGCGCGCTGTATTTTTGAATATATTTACTTTGCAAGACCGGACAGCCATATCGACGGTGTCAGTGTCTATGCATCCAGGATCAAGGCAGGACGTTTCCTCGCCATGGATTCACCGGTGGATGCAGACCTTGTCGTCGGTGTTCCGGTCCGGAAATGCTGCAGCACTCCGGTTATTCCTGCAGTCGGGGATTCCGTATGGCACTGCATTTGTGAAAAACGGCTATGTCGGAAGAACTTTCATCAAGCCGAAACAGAGCAGCAGAGAGTCCAGCGTGCGCGTGAAATTAAATGTTTTAAAAGAGGCGGTCGATGGAAAACGTATCATTATGATCGATGATTCCATTGTCCGCGGTACGACATCAGACCGCATCGTAAAAATGCTGCGTGATGCCGGTGCAACCGAAGTGCATGTAAGGATCAGTTCCCCACCATTTTTATGGCCGTGTTACTTTGGAACAGATATCCCGGAGAGAGAACAGCTCATTGCATACAATCGTTCCATCGAGGATATCCGTAAGATCATTGGTGCGGATTCCCTTGGATACCTTGGAGTTGAGCGTTTAGAGGAAATGGTCGGCGGATTAAGTATCTGTAAGGGATGCTTTACGGGTACCTACCCGATGGAACCGCCGAAAGAGGACATCCGGGGCGACTTTGAGAGATAGATAATGATCTGATGATAAAACAATGTTAAGGAGAACAGAAATGAGTACAGACAGATATACAAGTCCGTTATCTGAGCGTTATGCCAGCAAGGAGATGCAGTATATTTTTTCACAGGACAAAAAGTTCCGTACCTGGAGAAAATTATGGATTGCATTAGCTGAGACAGAGATGGAGTTAGGACTTTCCGAGAATGGAAAGCCGGTTATTACACAGGAACAGATCGACGAGTTAAAGGCACATGCAGGGACATCAATTATGATGTAGCAAGAGAGCGTGAAAAACTGGTTCGTCATGATGTTATGAGTCATGTATATGCATATGGACAGCAGTGCCCGAAGGCAGCAGGAATCATCCATCTTGGAGCAACATCCTGTTATGTTGGTGATAACACCGATATTATTTTAATGAGGGAGGCATTGGAGCTGGTTCATAAAAAACTGGTCAATGTTATCGCAGAACTTGCAAAATTTGCAGATACTTACAAAAATCTGCCGACACTGGCATTTACCCATTTCCAGCCAGCACAGCCGACAACGGTTGGAAAGCGTGCAACACTGTGGGCACAGGAATTTATCATGGATCTTGAGGACCTAGAGTATGTCATGGGATCTTTAAAACTGCTCGGTTCCAAGGGAACGACCGGAACACAGGCAAGTTTCTTAGAACTGTTTGATGGAGATCAGGAGACGATTGACAAGATCGACCCGATGATCGCTGCAAAAATGGGATTCAAAGAGTGCTATGCAGTTTCCGGACAGACTTATTCCAGAAAAGTGGATACACGCGTTGCAAATATTCTGGCAGGAATTGCAGCAAGTGCACACAAAATGTCAAACGACATCCGTTTGTTACAGCACTTAAAAGAAGTGGAAGAGCCGTTTGAGAAGAACCAGATCGGATCTTCTGCCATGGCATACAAACGCAATCCGATGCGTTCCGAGCGTATCGCATCCTTATCGCGTTATGTCATGATCGATGCTTTAAACCCGGCGATCACTTCCGCAACACAGTGGTTTGAGCGCACCTTAGATGACTCTGCAAACAAGAGACTTTCCATTCCGGAAGGATTTCTTGCAATCGATGGTATCTTAGACCTGTGCTTAAATGTAGTGGATGGATTGGTTGTATATGATAAAGTAATCACCAAACATTTAATGGCAGAACTCCCGTTTATGGCAACGGAAAACATTATGATGGACGCTGTAAAGAATGGCGGCAACCGTCAGGAGTTACATGAAAAGATCCGTACCTTATCCATGCAGGCAGGAAAGACTGTCAAAGAGGAAGGAAAAGACAACAATCTGCTTGAACTGATCGCTGCAGATCCTGAATTTAACCTGACATTAGAGGCACTGCAGTCCACGATGGATCCGGCAAAATATGTGGGACGTGCACCGATCCAGGTGGATAAATTCATTGCAAATGTGGTAAAACCGATTCTGGATGCAAACAAGGAAGAACTTGTAAAAGCGGAAATCAATGTATAATAATGGATCATAACATGGCCTGTATCAGTAATTTGCTGATACAGGTTTTTTGTTACAATTTTGCTGTTTTGTCACTTACGAAAACGATAGGATCCTGTTACAATCAAAGTATCATAAGTATTGAAAAAGGAGAAGGTTATTATGGCAAACAGAATTATGTTAAACGAAACATCTTACCACGGAGCAGGGGCGATCGAAGAGATCGCAACAGAGGCAAAGGCGCGTGCTTTCAAAAAAGCATTTGTATGTTCTGATCCGGATCTGATCAAATTTGGTGTTACAAAAAAGGTAACGGATATTCTTGACAAAAACGGACTTGCTTATGAAATTTATTCAGATATCAAAGCAAACCCTACGATCCAGAATGTACAGCACGGCGTTGAGGCATTTAAGAAGCGGAAGCTGATTACCTGATCACAATCGGTGGAGGATCTTCTATGGATACCTCAAAAGCGATCGGAATCATTATTGCCAATCCGGAATTTGAGGATGTCAGAAGTCTTGAGGGAGTTGCACCCACGAAAAAACCATGCGTACCGATCATTGCAGTACCTACGACCGCCGGTACGGCAGCAGAGGTTACGATCAATTATGTTATCACTGATGTCGAGAAGAGAAAATTCGTCTGTGTAGATCCGCACGACATGCCTGTTATCGCAGTCGTAGATCCGGATATGATGTCCTCCATGCCGAAAGGACTGACTGCTTCGACCGGTATGGATGCTCTGACACATGCGATCGAGGGATATACAACCAAAGCTGCATGGGAAATGACAGATATGTTCCATCTGAAAGCGATTGAAATTATTTCAAGATCCCTGCGTGATGCAGTTGACAACAAGAAAGAGGGACGTGAGGGAATGGCACTTGGACAGTACATTGCCGGAATGGGATTTTCTAACGTAGGTCTTGGAATTGCACATTCCATGGCTCATACCTTAGGTGCTGTTTATGATACACCACATGGTGTTGCATGTGCCATGATGCTTCCAATCGTTATGGAGTACAATGCGGACTGCACTGGAGAGAAATACCGTGAGATCGCCCGTGCAATGGGAGTCAAAGGTGTGGACGATATGTCTGTGGAGGAATATCGTAAAGCAGCAGTTGATGCCGTACAGAAACTCTCTGTTGATGTGGGAATCCCGACAAAACTGGAGGCATTAAAAGAAGAAGATCTTGATTTTCTTGCAGAATCTGCTCATGCAGATGCATGTGCTCCGGGTAACCCGAAAGATGCCAGTGTGGAAGATCTTAAGAATCTTTTCCGCAAACTGATGTAATTGCAGCGGTGAAATCATAGAATGTATGCTTTATGATTCGTATATTGTCATAAGTAAAAGAAAACCTTTCAGGCATAATTGTTTTGCCTGGAAGGTTTTTTTGTAACAGAAATGTTTATGAATGTAACATTTTCCTGCATCAAACCAACCCGTATTTATGAAATACAGTCTGCAGTTCTTCCGGCATGGCAGATGCAAGGGCATGTGCGAGTTCTTCGGCAGAACATTTGCGATAGCCAAGCACCCACTGTACGGTCATATAAATGGAACCCTGGCAGTACATTTCTAACTGAAACCAGCTGACGGAAAGTCTGCACGCCATGCGCGTCTCAAGCTGTTCGGTGTAAAATGCACAGATCAGTTGAAAATCATGATCTCTCAGACAATTCTGATCGTCATTTTTAAAAGCTGCTTTAAAAAAGAGCTTTTCCTGCTGGATATAATGAAATTTATTTACCAGTCCTTCATACACAGTTTTCCCTTCACCCATATGTTCGAAAGATTCCAGTAAAATTTTATCAAAATACCAGTTGATAAGGTCATACTTATCCTTAAAATTCCGGTAAAAGGTCTGACGTGTCACGCCGCAGGTCTCCACAATCTCCGTGACGGTGATCTTCTCTACGGAGGCGGATTTCATGCATTCTTTCATTGCGGTGGCAAGTTTGTATTTGATGGTTTCATTTGTTTTATGTTCTGATGGCATGGGAAAATCTCTTTCTTTTTACGTTGTGATTAGTTCGTGCTGGTCTGTATTTTATTCCGCAGTGTTCCTTCTTATCTGGCACTGCTCATAGCTTAATACATTATACCATACATGGTCAGGAACAAAGCGAATTTATAGAGATTTTATAAAGTGGTATTTTAAGAAAAAACAACTTGTTAACACATGCATACAAGTTGTATGCTGAAAGTATAGAAAAAGTGGTTTACATCTGAAAGGAGAAGGGATAATGAGTAACGCAAAGCAGACGATTGAAACCGGAAAAGCAGTACTTGGTATTGAATTCGGTTCAACCAGGATCAAGGCGGTTCTTGTAAATGAGACGGGGGAGCCGATTGCATCCGGTGCACATGACTGGGAAAACCGTTTGGAGGATGGCATCTGGACATACAGTCTGGATGATATCTGGACGGGACTTACCGACTGTTATGGCAGATTAGCAGAGGATGTAAAGGAAAAATACGATACGGTGATCACATCACTCGCAGCGATCGGATTTTCCGGAATGATGCATGGCTATATGGCATTTGACAAAGACGGGGAGTTACTTGTACCGTTCCGCACCTGGCGCAATACGATCACGGGGGAGGCTGCGGCAGCACTTACAAAGGAGTTTTCCTTTAATATTCCACAGCGCTGGAGCATCGCACATTTATATCAGGCGATCTTAAACGGGGAAGAACATGTAGGAAACATTTCGTATTTTACAACCTTAGCCGGATACATTCACTGGAAACTGACCGGAGAGAAAGTACTTGGTGTCGAGAGGCATCCGGTATTTTCCCGATCGACGCAAAGACAAGAGACTACAATCAGACAATGATCGATAAATTTGACGCACTTGTCGCACCAAAAGGATATCCGTGGAAACTGCGTGAGATCCTGCCGAAAGTTTTAGTTGCAGGGGAGGCAGCAGGAACGTTGTCTGCTGAGGGAGCAAAACTGTTGGATAAGAGCGGCAATCTTTCCGCAGGCATTCCACTCTGCCCGCCGGAGGGAGATGCAGGAACCGGTATGGCTGCGACAAATTCCGTTGCAGTCCGCACAGAAATGTATCTGCCGGAACATCCGTGTTTGCGATGGTCGTTCTCGAGGAAGATTTAAAGAATGTACATGAGGAGCTTGACATGGTAACCACACCGTCCGGTGATACCGTTGCGATGGTTCACTGCAATAACTGTACATCAGACCTGAATGCATGGGTTGGATTATTCAAAGAATTTGCAGAAGCCTTTGGCATGAAACCGGATATGAATGAGTTGTTTGGAACACTTTACCGGAAAGCATTAGAGGGAGATAAAGACTGTGGAGGCCTGCTTGCCTACAATTATTTCTCCGGTGAGCCGGTAACCGGTTTAAATGAAGGCCGTCCGCTTTTCGTGCGCAGACCGGATGCACATTTTACACTGGCAAACTTTATGAGAAGCCATCTTTATGCATCACTTGCCACGTTAAAGATCGGTCTGGATATCCTGTTAAAAGAGGAAAAAGTAAAAGTAGACCGCATTTACGGGCATGGAGGACTGTTTAAGACAAAAGGAGTCGGACAGGGAATCCTTGCTGCGGCAATGGATGCGCCGGTAGCAGTTATGGAAACTGCAGGCGAGGGCGGCCCATGGGGCATGGCACTGCTTGCATCATACATGGTACACAAAGCAGAAGGCGAAACATTAGAGCAGTATTTATCCGGTAAGATCTTTGGTGGTGAAACAGGAACTGTCATGGAGCCGGATCCGGCGGATGTGGCAGGATTTGATGCTTATATTGAAAACTATAAAAAGGCACTGGAAGCAGAAATGGCAGCGGTAGAGACGATGCCGATCTTATAAAAATAATAAAAAAATAAAGTGTATCAGGAGGGAATTTGCACATGTTAAAAACAAAAAATTATAAATTCTGGTTTTGCACCGGATCACAGGATTTATACGGGGATGAGTGCTTAGAGCATGTGGCAGAGCATGCAAAGATCATCGTTGCAAAGTTAAATGAGTCAGGGGTACTTCCTTATGAAGTCATCTGGAAACCGACACTGATCACAAACGAGCTGATCCGTAAAACGTTTAATGAGGCAAATATGGATGAAGAGTGCAGGTGTCATCACATGGATGCATACATTTTCACCGGCAAAATCCTGGATCTTAGGTTTACAGGAGTACAGAAAACCATTATTACATTTACATACACAGTTCAATGAAGAGATCCCATATGATTCCATCGATATGGATTTCATGAATGAAAACCAGTCTGCGCATGGTGACAGAGAGTACGGTCATATCGTGACCCGTATGAGAATCGAGCGCAAAGTGGTTGTCGGACACTGGTCTGATCCGGTGGTACAGGAGAAGATCGCTTCCTGGATGCGCACCGCAGTCGGCGTGATCGAGAGCAGCCATATCCGTGTGATGCGTGTCGCTGACAATATGAGAAACGTTGCGGTAACTGAGGGCGATAAAGTAGAAGCACAGTTAAAATTCGGCTGGGAAGTGGATGCATATCCGGTCAATGAGATCGCGGAGTCCGTCGCAGCAGTATCCGAATCTGATACCAATGCCCTTGTAGATGAATATTACGAGAAATATGACATTTTATTAGAGGGACGTGATCCGGAAGAATTCCGCCGTCATGTTGCAGTCCAGGCACAGATCGAGCTTGGTTTTGAACGTTTCTAGACGAAAAGAATTACCAGGCGATCGTAACCCACTTTGAGATCTTGGTGCATTAAAACAGCTTCCGGGACTTGCAATCCAGCGTCTGATGGGAAAAGGTTACGGATTTGGAGCAGAGGGTGACTGGAAAGTTGCTGCCATGGTCCGTCTGATGAAGATTATGACCGAGGGCAAAAAGGATGCAAAGGGAACATCCATGTTGGAGGATTACACCTACAACTTTGTCAAAGGCAAAGAAGGAATCTTAGAGGCACATATGTTGGAAATCTGTCCGTCCATCGCAGATGGCCCGATCAGCACAAGTGCCAGCCACTCTCCATGGGTGACAGGGAAGATCCTGCAAGACTGGTATTCACCTCCAAAGAAGGTAAAGGTATCGCAACTTCCCTGATCGATCTTGGCAACCGTTTCCGTCTGATCATCAATGATGTGGACTGCAAGAAAGTGGAAAAACCGATGCCGAAACTTCCGGTAGCGACAAACTTCTGGACACCACAGCCGGATCTCTATACCGGTGCAGAGGCATGGATCCTTGCAGGCGGCGCACATCATACCGCATTTACATACGATCTGACCGCAGAGCAGATGGGCGACTGGGCAAATGCAATGGGCATCGAGGCTGTTTATATTGACAAAGATACGAAGATCCGTGATTTCAAACGTGACTTACAGATTGGGGAACTGTTTTATCGTTAAACACTGGAAAAGCATGTGCATATTTTGAAGCAAAAACTTGTTTTGTGAAAAGTGTGCACATGCACGCAAAAAAGTTGTGCAAAATCATGAAAACACAAAAACACGGTTGAAGTTTTAAATAAAAGAGATTATCATAAGTAAATACAAGTTGTGTGCACGAGCACACAAAGAAAAGGAGAGGTATAGTATGAAATTTTTTATTGACACAGCAAATGTAGAGGATATCCGTAAAGCAAATGATATGGGAGTGATCTGTGGTGTTACCACGAACCCATCCCTGATCGCAAAAGAGGGAAGAGATTTTAACGAAGTAATCAAAGAGATCACATCCATCGTAGACGGACCGATCAGCGGTGAGGTAAAAGCGACAACTGTTGATGCAGAGGGCATGATCAAAGAGGGACGTGAGATCGCAGCGATCCATCCGAACATGGTTGTAAAAATTCCTATGACAGTAGAAGGCTTAAAGGCAGTAAAAGTTCTCTCTGCAGAGGGCATCAAGACCAATGTAACACTGATCTTTACTGCAAATCAGGCACTCCTCGCAGCAAGAGCAGGCGCAACCTATGTTTCTCCATTCCTTGGAAGATTAGATGATATCAGTACAGCAGGCATCGATCTGATTCAGGATATTGTTCAGATCTTTGACAACTATGGACTTGAGACAGAGATCATCGCGGCAAGCATCCGTAACCCGATCCATGTCACAGACTGCGCATTAGCAGGTGCACATATCGCAACCGTGCCGTACAACGTAATCGTCCAGATGACAAAACACCCACTGACCGACGCAGGAATCGAAAAATTCCAGAAGGACTATAGAGCGGTTTTCGGTGACTAAGGTTTTACAAAAAGACTATAGAAACCGCTCTGCCGTCTTCGAGAGTAATAAAATCATTGCGAAACCCGTCAGCAGCTTAACGTGAGAAGAGTTTGAGGTGGGTTTCGCAGAGTTTATATGACACTCAAAGGAGGGTATCAATGACTATCACAGAACTGAAGCAGACTACAGTCGAGGTTCGCAAGGGCATCGTGACTGCAACGCATGCCGCGAAGTCGGGCATCCGGGGATCGCTTTCGGCGACAGAAATTTTTACATATTTATATTTTGAAGAGATGAATATTGATCCAAAAAATCCGAAAATGGAGGATCGTGACCGCTTTGTCTTATCGAAAGGACATACGGCGCCGGGACTTTATTCTGCGCTGGCAAACCGCGGATATTTTCCGGTGAAGGATTTGGAGACATTGCGTCATACCGGTTCCTATTTACAGGGACATCCGGATATAAAGCATATTCCGGGAGTGGATATGTAATCCGGTTCTTTAGGACAGGAATTTCCTGCGGTCGGAATGGCACTTACGGAAAGATGGATCACAAAGATTACCGTGTTTATACGCTGTTAGGTGATGGCGAGATCGAGGAAGGCCAGGTGTGGGAGGCATCCATGTTTGCCGGACACCGTAAGCTTGACAATCTGGTAGTGATCGTCGACAATAACAAATATGCAGATTGACGGAACATTAGATGAAGTCTGCTCACAGGATCCGATCGATAAAAAGTTTGAGGCTTTTAATTTCCATGTGATCCATGTCGCAGATGGAAATGATTTTGCACAGCTTGCGGAGGCTTTTAAAGAGGCAAGGGAGACAAAAGGCATGCCGACAGCAATCATCGCACATACCTTAAAAGGAAAAGGTGTTTCTTATATGGAAGGTCAGGTAGGCTGGCACGGAAAAGCACCGAACGATGAGGAATATGCGATTGCAATGGAAGAACTGGGAAAGGCGGGTGAAGCATTATGTCAGAAGTAAAAATGATCGCGACCAGAGAAAGCTATGGTAATGCATTAGCCGAACTTGGAAAAGAAAAAGAAAATCTGGTTGTGCTGGATGCGGATCTCGCAGCGGCAACAAAAACAGGTATTTTTAAGAAAGCATTTCCGGAGCGCCATATTGACTGCGGGATTGCAGAGGCGAATATGACAGGAATTGCAGCAGGACTTTCCACCTGTGGAAAAGTACCGTTTGTCAGCACATTTGCCATGTTTGCAGCGGGACGTGCCTATGAGCAGGTGCGCAATTCAATCGGTTATCCACATCTGAACGTAAAGATCGGAGCAACACATGCAGGCATTTCTGTCGGCGAAGATGGAGCAACACATCAGTGCAATGAAGATATCGGACTGATGCGTGAAATTCCGGGCATGGTTATCATTAATCCGAGTGATGATGTGGAAGCGAAGGCAGCTGTGCGTGCGGCTTACGAGTATGTGGGTCCGGTTTATCTGCGTTTTGGACGTCTGGCGGTTCCGGTCATCAATGATAATCCGGAATATAAGTTTGAAATCGGTAAAGGTGTGGAACTGCGAAAAGATATCACGATCTTTGCGACAGGTCTTTGTGTGTCGGAGACGTTAAAAGCAGCAGAAACTCTGGCTGCAAATGGTATCGACGCACAGGTCATCAATATTCATACGATCAAACCGTTGGATGAGGAACTGGTGTTAAAAGAAGCAAAGCAGACCGGTCGTGTGTATACGGTGGAGGAGCATTCGATTATTGGAGGACTTGGCAGTGCAGTGGCAGAGCTCCTCGGTGAAAAATGTCCGACAAAAATCACAAGAATCGGTGTAAAAGATGTGTTTGGAGAGTCCGGACCGGCAAAAGAATTGCTTCATAAATATGAACTGGATGCAGAGGGCATTGCAAAACGTATTATGGAGGAACAAAAATCATGTTAGAGGAATTAAAAAAACAGGTCTATGAGGCAAATATGGAACTGCCGCGGCGCGGGCTGATCACCTACACATGGGGAAATGTCAGCGGAATTGACAGAGAGAGCGGATATTTTGTGATCAAGCCAAGCGGTGTGGATTATGATGCATTATCCCCGGATGATATGGTTGTCATGGACTTAGAGGGCAATAAGATCGAGGGAAGATACAAACCGTCATCTGACACGGCAACGCATATTGAACTTTATAAAAAATACGAAGAGATCGGTGGAATCGTACATACCCATTCCCGGAAGCTGTCGCATGGGCGCAGGCAGGAAGAGATATCCCTCTTTATGGAACCACACATGACTACTTTTCGGTCCGATCCCGTGTGCAAGAAACCTGACGCCGGAGGAGATCGAGGAAGCCTACGAGAAAAATACCGGATTAGTCATCATCGAGACATTTGAGACAAGAGGCATCAAACCGATGTATACACCGGCGGTACTCTGTAAGAATCACGGACCGTTTACCTGGGGAAAAGATGCCGCAGAGGCAGTCCACAATGCAGTTGTGTTAGAGGAAGTTGCCAAAATGGCAAAGAATACAGAACTTTTGAACCCGAAAGTACTTCCGGCACCGGACTGCATCAAAGAAAAGCATTTTTACCGTAAACACGGTGCAAATGCATACTACGGTCAAAATTAAAAACAGCGGCGGAAATAAAGCTGCGTGGAAATGAGGTTTAAGATGAGTGGTATTGAGTTTGGAAAAACAAAAGAAGGAAACACAGTTACAAAATATCTGCTGAAAAATAAAAATGGTATGGAAGTTGCTGTGATGGATCTTGGGGCAACGATCGTATCCGTGCTCGTGCCGGATAAAACGGTTTGAAGCGCGATGTCGTGCTTGATATGATACACCACAGGAATATCAGGAGCATACCTGTTATTTTGGGGCAGTGATCGGACGTAATGCAAACAGGATCGGCGGAGCGAAAATTGTTTTGGATGACAGGGAGTATCCGCTTGAAAAAAATGACAATGGAAACAACCTGCACAGTGGAAAAAATGGTTTTAATTCAGTCATCTGGAATGTGGAACAGCAGAAAGAAGATGAGATTACATTTTCTTATCTGAGTAAGGATTTAGAACAGGATTTCCCAGGAAATATGACTGCAAAGGTTACATATACAGTAACAGATGATAATGCGCTCTCGATTGCCTATGAGGCGGTTTCCGATCAGACCACAGTTGCGAACTTCACGAACCACGCTTATTTTAATCTGAATGGTCATGATTCCGGATGTATGGAAAATCAGGAGCTTGAAATTTTAGCATCCTATTATACGCCGGTAAAAGATGGCGAAGCGATTCCTACCGGTAATGTGGAAAAGGTTGCCGGAACACCGATGGATTTCCGCAAAATGAAAAAAATCGGTCAGGACATCGGAGTAGATTTTGAACAGCTTAAGTTTGTCGGTGGATATGACCACAATTTTGTGTTAGATAAGGCTGATGGGACAATGCAGCTTGCAGCCCGCGCAAGATCAGAGAAATCCGGTATCTGTATGGATGTCTATACGGACTGTGTCGGTATCCAGCTGTATGCCGGAAATTTCATTGGAAAACAGACCGGAAAAGGCGGTGCATCTTATGATTCCCGCCACGCATTCTGTCTGGAAACACAGTATTTTCCGAATGCAGTGAATGAACCGAATTTTAAATCCCCGGTTTTACATGTGGGAGAAACTTATCATTCTCAGACAAAGTATTGTTTTTCTGTGAAGTAACAGGCAGTATGCTCAGACGTAGATCTGTCAGCATGAATAAAAGATGATGTATAAAACAGTGCCACATCTATTTGAAGAATTCGATGACTGCCAATGCGTTTGAGGAGGATCGCAAGCGTGCACTTGAGGTAGGTATGGATGGTTATATCGCAAAGCCGATCCATATGGAAAGTGTGTTAGATGCGCTGCAGGAGGGGCTTGCAGGGAAACATTGAAAGAAAACTGATTGATACGAATTGACAATGGTTATGTATGGTTATATTATGAATATAACCATACACCATTTTGATGGCATAGAGTATGAGATTGCAGATGGAGGAATAGAATACGAAATCGAAAGATCGTATCAGAGAGATAGATAACCGGTTAGAACAACTGCCGAAGGGAACACTGACTTATAAGAATATTAACGGTAAAAACAGCCGTATATCCAGCGGACAGTGGAGGAAAGTCAGTCATTGTTATGTTAAGCCTATCACAGCAGGAACAGGTACTGGCAGAGTTTGAAAAGGGAAAGCTTTCGGAAGAGAAAAAGCGGCTGCTTGCGTATGTGGATGGACTGCAGAATATTTTAAAACGAAATCCATATCTGAATGCGGGAGTCGGGTGCGGATATCAGGATTTTAAAGATTTTGCATGTGGCAGACAGTTTTATAATATGTATGAAGCACACAGATATCTGCTGAAAAGCACCAGACTGGAAGCGGAGGATCTAAAGGAATATAAGAGTCTGAGAGAACTGTTCCGTGCGGGAGATACCGGAAGGATTGAAATTGCAATACAGAGGCTGTGCCGTCTCGTCTATCTGCACTACCAGATCCTGCCGGTCATTTTAGGGGATGAATATGATACACCTCTGCTTGAAGCATATACGGATGGGTACTGGAGTGAGATGATCGGTACCTGTCGTCAGTTATTTCACAGTACATTTAAGGAAAATCCTTACTATGCGAGGGCTTTGATTACCGGAGTGACGAAGGTTTCAAAAAATTCGCTGTTTTCGGATCTGAATAACCTTGAAACGGATACGGTTACCTGCGAGGCTTACAGTGATTGCTTCGGTTTTACGGAACAGGAAGTAATGGATGCATTAAAGTGCCAGAACATGGATACGATGCATGATGTGAAAGAAATGTATGATGGATTTATTTTTGGAAAACAAAAAGATATGTATAATCCGTGGTCCATCTGTAATTATATGAGGTCCGGGGAATTGCAGTCCTACTGGATCAATACCAGCAGTAACAAACTGATCGGGGAGATCATCCGCAGACATCCTGTGCGTAGCAAACATGAGATCGAACAGCTTATGGCAGGAAATCATTCATAAAGAGATCAATGAAAATGTCACGTTTCAATATCTTGACGGTGACGAGAACAGTTTATGGTCACTTTTTTGCAGTTTGCTATATTAAAGCGGAAAATGTTGTAAAGCAGGGAGAGAGCACATGGTGCGATATGTCGGTCAAAACCGGGAAGTGATGGAATGTTCCGCTAGAAATCCTTGCGATGTTTGAAAATGGAAATGCCGTTTATAATGATTTTACAAAAGCACTGCTCTCACACCGCATGGAAGATCTGAATGATATTTTGCTGGATATTGCATACACTTCCATGAGTTATTTTGATGTTGAAAATGTCCCCCGGAGCGTACACCGGAAAATTTTTATCGTGGACTGGTGTTAGGACTCATCGTATCTCTGCGGGATCAATACCGGATCGTATCAAACAGGGAAAGCGGACAGGGGAGGTATGATATCGCAATGTATCCGTTAGAGAAATAAGGATGCATTTATCATGGAGTTCAAAGTGTTTGATGCGAAAAAAGAACGGAGTTTAGAGCAGACAGCCGCGAATGCATTAAAGCAGATCGAAGAGAAAAATTATGAGGCGGATCTGATCGCGGCAGGCATCGGACGGGGACAAATCTATAAACGTTACTGTTCAGAGGTAAACTTGTAACAAAAGAACCGATGGTAGAGACTAATCGTAGTCAAAACCATCGGTTTTCAAATATTTCTGCAATCTCGCGGAACAGATTGGTCTGCTCTTTTCTGCGCATCAAAACCAGCATGCTCATGCATTTACAGAGATGGTTGATGCTTGACGGACTCCGGAATGACACAGCCTGCGCCTGTTTTCTTTTATATTTTCTCAGCAGCCGTTCGGCTTCGTTATTCGTGGCAGGTACATTCTTATTATGGAGGAAAAGAAGATGATCTTTCTTATACTTTTTCATCCTTTTGTACAGGTTGTATCCATCACGGTAGTATTTCCCAGGCGGCTCATAGTCGTATTCATCCACAGCTATGGACAGGATTGTTTTATAACGTTCTTCAAATTCGGAGACGGTCTGCGGATCTGGCTCTTCTGATTCAGATAAACCATTCCGGTAATGGATCATTTCCTGTATCAGGGAATGCATCTGCCTGTTCCAGGTACGGCCCTTTTCGTTGTCCATGCTGTCTTTCAGATAACGCAGTACATGTGCAAGGCATTCCTGGTGGCCGGTTCCATACTTATAAAAGGTTACATCATGATCGTGGATCAGTGTTCCCCTGATAGTCTTCAACGACCGTGCCCTTTATTCCATCGTGTCCCTTTTTGCCCCTGGCAAAATAGAGCACACCGCCATCCGGAACCGCACATACAAATACATACGAACTTTCCCCGTTTACACGGGCATTGGTACAGTCTGTATGCATGACAGGGGAAAGCAGCATGTCGCAGAAAATCTCTTTACGCTGGGATTCTGTTTTTTGGGCAAATGACCGGCAGAGATTATTGATCATGCCTTTTGACTTCTTTGGGAGTATGCCGGCACCTATGCAGAGAAGTAAGCTGTATTGGGTGGAGCTTGACAGCATTTCGGGAAGAATTGCAAAGCAGCTTTATCAGAATGCCAATATCAGTATCACAGGATTTGAGAATACCACATATCGGATAACTCTCTTTGATGTGGTTGTCGGAAATGTGCCATTTGGAGATTACAAGGTATTTGATCCAAAGTACAACAAGTATAACTTCCGTATCCACGATTATTTTCTGGCAAAAGCACTTGACCAGGTAAGACCGGGAGGAATGGTTGCTGTAATCACCACAAAGGGAACACTTGATAAGGCAAATCCTACTATCCGAAAGTATATGGCTGAAAGGGCAGAGCTTGTGGGAGCAATAAGACTTCCAAATACTGCATTTAAAGACAATGCAGGAACCGAAGTGACAGCAGATATCCTGTTTTTGCAGAAGAGGGAGAGAAAGATTGATATTGAGCCTGACTGGGTACACCTTGGTGTAACTGAGAATGGCATTGCTGTCAATTCATACTTTGCAGAGCATCCGGAGATGATGCTTGGATCTATGGAATATGATACAAGGATTTACGGACAGGACAGCAGATTTACAGTCTGTGTGAATAATGATGAGAACTTCAATATGTACGAGGCTCTCAATAGGCAATCGGAAATATCAAAGCACAGATGACAGATTTTGAGAGAGTGGCAGATGAGGCGGAGCAGATGGAGGAAGTTATCCCAGCTGATCCGGATGTGAGAAACTACACTTACACATTTTTTGAAGGAAAGCTCTATTACAGGGAAAATTCCGAGATGGTAAGAAAAGAAGTATCACAGACTGCCGAGGAGCGAATCCGAAGCCTTGATGAAATCAGACAGATAACAAGAGATCTGATTGATATCCAGATGGATGGCTGCAGCGAGGAGGAGCTTTCTGATAATCAGAGACTTCTTAATGTGAAATACGATGCCTTTATAAAGCAGTATGGAGCCATTACTTCAAAAGCAAACAGAATAGCATTTCGAGACGACAGCGATTACCCACTTCTTTGCAGTCTTGAGGAAGTAAATGAAGACGGGGAGGTGAAAAAAGCGGATATGTTTTATAAGCAGACGATTAAGGCAAAGACTGTCATAGACAGGGTTGAGACTGCTGTGGAAGCATTAAATGTATCCGTTAATGAATTTGGATATGTAAACCTTGCCTATATGCTCTCTATCTATGGAGCCGGATATTACAAATGCAAAGGAAGAACTTGCAGAAAAGTCCGGGCAGACAGCTGATGAGATAACATTTAGTGATGATGCTTTGGCAGAGCTTAGAAGGGCAGTTCTTATGGAAGAGCTGGACGGAAAAACACTTACCAATGAGGAGGTCATAAGAGAACTTCTTGAATTATTAAAGAAAAATGCCATGAAAGAGCAGGCAAACGATGTATTTGAGATATGCAGCTATGTGGATGGAATGGAGAAAAGGTTGATTCCTGATCCGGAAGAACTCACCATTATGCAGAACCAGATCAAAGAAATGCAGGAAGATACGCTTGTCAATAATGCTAAAAAGGCATTGTCAGAAGCACAGGAGAGGCTAGGTACCAGATGTGAACAGATAAAGTCGCAGGTATTGGAAGTGAAAGCACAGGTCAAATCTACAGCAAAGAGCATAGTTGATGAAGCAAAGGCAAAGGGAAGAACTACATTATACAGGGTGTCGGAGTTCTTAGGAATTAAGAAAGAATTCTTTGATATCCGAGAGAATGTAAGAGGTGCAATAAAGACCACGGATAAAGATATAGCAAAGACAGCACTCTTGCAAAGGATTTCGTGAAGCTGGTCAGACAGCAGCTAATGCATTCCGTAATTTGCTGACAAACCGTAGATTATTCTCAGAAAGAGCAGAAACATTTCATTACAAAGGCAGTACTTGCCCCTATGAAAGCAGTGAAAAAGATGCTTGTATCAATGGAACTTCATCTGGATGCATCTATTGACAAGTTGGATAATCTGGCTATGAAATGTAGTTTGAAGATAGAATGAAAACATCTGCAATTCCGAAAGGGTATATGCCCTTGCCAAGCGATTAAAAGCAGAACAATGCAGGAAAGCGATTTGCAGAGTTGTTAGAACCATCGAATTTGGGTGGTTCAACAAAATATTTCTGAACGGTTCGTGATGCAGCAAAACAGTTAGGGCTTATTTCCGTAAAAGAAGGTGATGTATCATTGGCAGTAGATTCAAAGTGTGTAAGACTGAAGTTGCTGATAGTGCATCGGCAGATTGCAGAAGATTATCGGATATAGAGTATGGTCAATGGACTTTTCAGATACTGAAGATATTTATATTTCCGATGCACCAATGCGTAAAATGAGGAGACCATTTTTTAGGATTAAAGTGATACTTAAGAATGAACCAAGATTGGAGAGTGAGATTGTAATGGAGAAAGCGAAAAGATTATATGAGTATATTGCAGAACACTCTGACCTACAGAAGGAAATTTCTAATATTTTGCCAGATGATATTATAAGCAATATTTTGAATGGCTCACTACCGGTGTTCCCGCATGAAGATCTTGGTATAATAGTAGATGAGAATGAACTTATTCATTATATGAATCATGCAGTATTATATAAAGAAGTTGGTGATAGCAAAAGCGAATGCCTTGCAGAAAATAATGGGACAAGATGGATATGTTAAGGGCGAAGGCCCATTAAAACACTAATGCGTAAATTGAACGAGGAGGTCATAAGAGAACTTCTCGAATTACTAAAGAAAAATGCCATGAAGGAGCAGGCAAACGATGTATTTGAGATATGCAGCTATGTGGATGGACTGGAGAAAAAGATTGATTCCATGACGGAAGAACTAACCAATATGCAGAACCAGATCAAAGAAATGCAGGAAGATACACTTGTCAATAATGCTAAAAAGGCATTGTCGGAAGCACGGGAGCGACTTAATACCAGATGTGAGCAGATAAAGTCGCAGGTATTGGAAGTGAAAGCGCAGGTCAAATCTACAGCAAAGAGCGTAGTTGATGAAGGAAAGGCAAAGGGAAGAACTGCATTATACAGGGTGTCGGAGTTCTTAGGAATTAAGAAAAGGCTTCTTGATATCCGAGAGAATGTAAGAGGCGCAATTAAGACCACGGATAAGGATATAGCAAAGACAGCACTTCTTGCAAAAGAATTTCGTGAAGCCGGGCAGACAGCAGCTAATGCATTCCGTACTTTTGCTGACAAACCGGAGGTAGATTATTCTCAGAAAGAGCAGAAACATCCAATTACAAAGGCAGTACTTGCTCCGATGAAAGCAGTGAAAAAGATGCTTGTATCAATGAAACTTCATTTGGATGCATCTATTGATAAGCTGGATAATCTGGCTATGAATGTGAAGCTTGATAAGGAAAAGCATATGGAGAATATGAAGAAGCAGGAACAGACAGAGCCGGAGAGGGCAGAAGCTGAGCGAGTGGAAGAAGAGGTTGTATATTTACCGATGGTTGCTGAACCACAGGAGTATCAGTATAATGCAGATACATTTGAGGCTAGAGGCGTGGATGAGGTGAAACAGGAATTGGCACATAAGGAAGTAGCGAAGGTAATGGAAGATAAAGCCAGATAGTTTTGAGGGCGTGGAGAAACCCAATGTCATTTAGATAAGGATTGCTTTATAGTCAGAAATTCTTATACAGCGGATAAACATTTTGTTTATCTGCTGTATTTCTATCTTATAACACTTTTAACATAATAAATTTGCACAACAAACAGACAGATGCTTTCATCTGCCTTAAAAATGGTATATACTAATATTTGTTTAAGCTGCTCTATATAGAAAGCTTATCGCCGACTGGGGCTTGACTTTGCGAGGGTCTGTTCTCCCAGGACGTATAGGAAGAAGCTCATGTCCGATTAGATATTCTACATCGGGTGGAGCTTTTTCTTTTTTAATCGATAGAAAGTAACAGCAAATCCGAATTGCTCGGGTATAGTTGAGCTGATATGTATGTTTACAGCCTTTTTTCTCATTTATAACAACATTAGTTGCTATAATTTCACAGAAATTATACAGAGTCATTCTTGACCATATTTCCTGCATAATATATTCTGGTTTCTTTGAATGAAAACGTGTTAGTCCTAAGGCATATTTCAATTCTCGAAAAGAGGTTTCTATTCCCCAACGTTTTGCATATAACCGTTTGATTTCATCAGAATTAAATTTATCTTGTGGCAGATTTGTAATAATGCATTCATAAGAACCTTGAGGTATTGGAAAACGTATCACTCTCATTTTCATTTCGTAAAAATTATTAAAATGCAGATCAAGATAATCAAAAGGCGTTTTCTTATCAATAACTCTGTATTTTTTGGGATTTGCTTTTACTTCATTTGTCTGCTTTTTAGTAAGCGTAACATTAACCCATTCATCAAATTCCCCACTCTCTGGAAGCATTGTAAGTTTTGAAGTTATACCATTACTTGTTATATCTTTGACACGAATTAAATAATACATTCCTTTGTGTTCCACATGGGCAAATATATTATAATTCCAACCCTCTGTCTGCGATAAAATAGCTGATGTATCATTGTATCGGTCAATCATTTCACACATTGCACGTCTTTCATTCGCCAAGCGTGAAGGCTGGATAATTGCATCTGTGTATTGGCGGCTGCATAAATCATAAAAAGCATTTAAATGCAATAGGTTGTAAATTCCTTCTGTCAGGAAGAGTTTGAAAATAGGTTGTTTCATCTTGGGATTTGTGCAATGCACAAATCCGAGCCATCACATGCAATCAGTCTAAGACCATTATATGTAACATTATCCGTAAAAGACTTTGTAAATTCTTGGAATAAAATTCAAATGCTTCAGGCAATATCTGTGCTCTACGCTGATTGAATGAAGAATTTGATGGTGTAGTATTATCAAATTCAAAATATTCCAACAGTTCATCTCTTAATGCTTTGCCTTCCATTGTAAGCATGAACTTCATAACCTCTTCAAATGACCATTTCTTTTACGGGAAAAGTCCGTTTTGGATGCTTTGTAAATAGCCAATAGTAAAGAATCCATTTTGTAATAATTGATAGTAATTTTTGTTTTACATCTGTAGAATAATTCATCGTGTAATTCTCCTTGCAATCAAGATATTTTCTTAATTACAAGGGTCGTTCTAACTATCTTAAAAAAGATAGTTAGAGCGACCGCACATTTTGATTATCATGTCAAGTGCTTAACATAATTTTACAAAAAAAGAACAGGGTACATATTTCTATATACACTGTTCTTTGTATAATCCTTATCTAAATGACATTGGGAGAAAACTGCGTCCTTTTGTCGCCTGAAATGCGACACATAAGAAATGGTTCTTGTTATAATTATGATAGCACATGAAATAAGAATCGTTTGAATTCATAGTTGTCCTTTTTATTGGACACATGGTGTGCGTATAATGTAAATACAAAGAACTTTAAAACATGTAAAAATTGTTTGAAAGGAGCTGATTGATATGAAAAAAGAAGGATATAGTCGCCCCGGATTATTTGGTACAATGAATCATTACGATAATAGAGGTCACAAAGTAGGACACAGCCGCCCTGGATTATTTGGAAGTGTCAACACATATGATAATAATGGACATAAGACAAGCCATAGTGACAGAGGTTTGTTTGGTGGATTCAATCATTACGATAATTAGGAGGACAGGGATATGTTAGGAACAGATGGAAGATTATATGATTCGAATTTTGACTTTGATGGAGATGGAAAACTTAATGCTTATGAGTATTCTGTAATGGATGATGTAGTTTTCGGTCATGAAGATACGGAAACAAGTGAGGTGGATGAACTGGAAGATGAGTTATCCTTGGCAGGACTAGATGCAACAGAGCTTGAATATATGGATGCAGATGAAAGAAGAGAGGCATTGACAAACTTAAATGTGAGTTATCAGCATGGGAAATGGAACGTAATAGGGATACAGCTAAGATACAGTGGCATTTCCAAACAGGGGATGCACGAGAAAAACTGATATCACTGTATCCGACACTATCATCTGTCACTTTTTAATTAAAGTGGCAGATATACTAAATTTCAATGATACAGTACACTAGATTTGTACTCATTTTACTTACCGAGATATGGTAAAATATGCGATTTTATGCTAGGATAAGACCATTGGGTTAGATGTCGTGAAAGTGCGATAAAACCTAGGAAAAATAAGGATATACAAGGAAAAACGAAGATATGCAAGATAAAATTAAAGTGCTTTTTATTTGCCACGGCACAAAAAGATTGCACAGGCAAAAACGCAGTGTTATCAAGGGTTTGTGAGGTTTAATCAAGAAAAACCACACCAATTTTACACCAAGTAATTAGTAGCAAGAAGATTATGCGAGAATGAGGATCAAATGCAGGAAAAGTAGGAGAAATGTTAAGCAGAAAGAAGAGCAGGTAAATTGTATCTTTTTTTCTGGAATTGCAACACTTATTGAAATGTGACTGCTGGTTGTTGAATTGCCCCTGTGGGCGTGTTTGTGGCGATTTGCGACGTTGTAAGGAGAAAGAGGGAGAGTTGGACGATAAGAATCTAAAACGCAAATTTGGGCGAAATTGAAGGAATGAAATCTGCCACAAAAAGTAGGGTCGAAAATAGTGCAGGTTAAAGGAGTTATGCCACCAAGAGGCGGCATAACCCGTGAAACGCCCACCGGCAGTGCCGTTGGGGCATTTGGAGTATGGCATAACTTTTAAAACAGAGTTTTCAATTATTATGTCATATTCGCAAAAATAGCCGGAAACTTACAGAATATAGGGGAAATTTGTTATGCCATGAGGAAAGGCACCAAGGGGCAAGTATGCCCATTCCGTGGACTATGGTATAGGTCATGGTGAACCATGCAGTTAAGTATATAATTTAAGTAATAAAGACAGAGAAAAAGAAGTATTCGTGTTGACTTTTATGCCATGCGGAAATATAATTATAAGCACAGAAGTCAACAAAAAGAAAGGGAACTATTGTGGGAGCAACTGAAGAAATTATCAAGATGGCAAAAGAGAATAATGGTACGGTTACTACTGCAATGGTGGTTGCAGCAGGTATTTCTCGTGGAAATATCAAATACCTTGTCGACAAGGGAATGATTGAAAAGTCAGCAAGAGGTGTTTATATTTTGCCGGAGGTTTGGGATGATGAGATTTTTAATTTGCAGAGTCGATTTAAACGAGGAATCTATTCTCATGAAACAGCATTGTTTCTTTGGAATTTAACCGACAGAACACCGAACAGGTATTACATGACGTTCCCGGCGAATTATAATTTGACAAAACCTAAAGAAGAAAACATTCGCTGTGTGCAGTGCAAGGAAGCGCTGTATGATTTAGGAGTGGTAGAAGTGCTTACGCCAGGAGGAAATACAGTAAAGGCTTATAGTGTGGAGCGCACGCTCTGTGATATTTTACGCCCACATAGTCATGTGGATATTCAGGTGGTGACGGAGGCGTTTAAGCGTTATGCGACCAGAACGGATAAAAATATTCCGCTTTTGTCAGAGTATGCAAAAACCTTAAAGGTAGAGAAAAAACTCAGAGCATATCTGGAGGTGTTGTTATGAAAAATGCAATGCAGTTAAAAGCGATTATAAAGAATCTTGCAAAGGAAAAACATATATCCGCACAGCTTGTAATGCAGAATTTTATGTTGGAGAGATTGCTGGAACGAATATCTATTTCAAAATATCAGCAGAATTTTATTTTAAAAGGTGGTTTCTTGATTGCAGCGATGGTGGACTTGATACCAGAGCGACTATGGATATGGATGCAACCATAAAAGGCTTGCCTGTCAATGAACAGACTGTACGGGAAATGTTTGAAGAGATTTGCAAAATAGAATTAGAAGATGACGTAACTTTTAGTTTTCGTAGCATCGGAGAAATTCGAGAAGGTGATGTATATACCGGGTATCGTGTCTCTTTGTCTGCAAATTATCCGCCAATGGCTGTTCCGTTGAAATTGGATATCACGACAGGGGACAAGATTACACCCAAAGAGATAGAGTATCAATTCAAACTCCTCTTAGAGGATAGAAGTATTTCTGTTTGCGTATAATTTGGAAACTAATATGGAAAAAAAGCTGGAGACAGTAATATCTAGAGGCGACCAGAATACCAGACCAAGATTACTACATATTGGCCAAGCTGCAATATGCAAATATAGAGCCGGATGCGTTAGGGCTGCACTGAACGCTACCACAGAGAAGCGTGGATCATCAACTGTGGTTAAGGAGTACCGTAGCATCATGGATACGGTTAAGAGTAGCGAAGTAATGCAGAAGCAGTGGAAGAATTATCAGAAGGATTTTGAGTATGCAACAGACATTGCGCTTGAGGATGCGTGTGACGTGGTGGTAGAGTTGATGGAAAACTTAGGAGGAGAATAGCATGAAATTATCTGATTTTTCAGTTGTAAATTACAGAAGTATTACTACGGCTCGCAAAATAAAGACCAATAATATGACTGTGTTGGTAGGTAAGAATAATGAAGGTAAGTCGAATATACTTCGAGCACTTACTTTAGCAATGGATATTATGAAAATATATTCAAAAGATCCTCGTTCTTTGCAAATAGCAGTACGTCCATATTTAAAAAATCATTATTCGTGGGAAAAAGATTATCCAATATCTTTACAAGAAAAAAATCCCAATGGATGGTCATCAATAGACTTGAATTTTGAATTAGATGAACAAGATATTTTGGCTATTCGCTCTATGACAGGTATACGCCTTAGTGGATGCATTCCTGTACGAGTTTCGACAATGGAGCGGCTGCAAAAATAGATATTCCAAAAAGAGGAACAGCAGCTTTTGCAGATGCAGATAATAAAAAGAAGATTATTGAATATGTATGTTTTAAAATAGATTTTAATTTTATTCCTGCTGTCCGCACAGAATATGATGCACTGCGTGTTGTAGATTCTCTTATAGAGAAGTCGTTAGAAACATTAGATACTAATCCGGATTATATTAATGCAATGAATAAAATTGAAGAATTGCAACAAGGAATTTTAGATGGAATTTCAAATCAAATTATTGAACCATTGCAAGAATTTTTACCGACTGTCAGAAATGTGCAGATACATATTCAGAATGAAAGACGGCGTATTGCTATGCGTCGTAATACAGAAATTATTATAGATGACGGAACTCCGACACCTATACAGCAGAAGGGGGATGGAATAAAAAGTTTAACTGCACTTGCTATATTAAATATTCCAGCTCGTGTTGATAGGGTTTCTGTGGTGGCAATAGAAGAGCCTGAGTCACACTTACATCCAGAGAGTGCACGTCAACTTTATGATACGATTATGTCACTTTCTCAAACACATCAAATTGTACTTACAACGCATAGTCCGTTATTTGTTAACAGAACAAATTTGAAGGAAAATATTATCGTTAATGATGGAAAAGCTACACCGGTAAAGAAAATTAAAGAAATAAGAGATGTTTTGGGAATTCATATATCTGATAATCTTACAAATGCAGAGCATGCTTTAATCGTTGAAGGAGAAGATGACAAAATTGCATTGGAAAAATTACTTCCAAGTATGAGTACAAAAATAAAGCGTGCAATTCAAAATGGAACATTTATTATAGATTATATAGGTGGGGCGGGAAATCTTCCTTACAAATTATCTTTTTATAGAAATTTGCAATGTAAATATCATGTATTATTGGATAATGATGATGCGGGAAGACATGCGGGTAGCGAGGCTGAGAGGCAGGGACTGCTTGATGTTAGAAATGTTACTTACGCCATATGCAATGGTTCTCCTAATGCTGAGATAGAAGATTGCTATAATAAGGCTGTTTACGAAAATGCTATATTGAATGAATTTGGTGTGAATATTAATGTAGCCGAATTTAGAGGAAATAAAAAGTGGTCTGACAGGATTGCTGGTTGCTTTTTATCACAAGGGAAATTATGGAATGATGCTATGGAAAAAAGAGTTAAACTTGTTGTGGCAAATGAAATTTCTGAAGAAGTTGATACTGTGCTGAATGAACACAAAAGATCAAGTATGGATGCTCTTGTAACGTCACTAGAAACATTATTATCTTGATGTGGATGTCGAGTATAAGATTGATGACGTAACAGTGATAACTACGATATACTTTTAACTGAGAGACGTAAAATAGGGGCAACGTTGAGGTAGAAGTATTTTGAAGGGCTGTAATGTATTATACTGATAATCAAACCAGATTTTTTTGAATATGAACTTCTGATAATTTTTTATTATCAGAACCTTATACGAAAGGATGGCAGGTCTATGAAACCGGAAGAACGCGCACGTGTAAAAATAGATAAGCAATTAAATAATGCAGGATGGGAGATTGTATCAAGAAATGAGTATGTACCCATTGGTAGTAAAGAAGCTATTATGCGCGGTAATATAGAGAGTGACTATTTACTATTCATAGAGGATAAGGCTATTGCGGTTGTCGAAGCTAAAAAAGAAGATAATCCATTAGGGGAAAATGTTAAAAAGCAGGCGGAGGATTATGCTGTTAACCCTCAACCTTGGTATGGCTTGTGGTTTGACAATCTTATTCCTCTTGTCTATATGGCGAATGGTAATAAAATTTATTACAAAAATATGCTTGTGCCAGATAGTGAGTATGAAGAATTGACAGAGATGCACTCACCTAAAAAGATGTTACAGCTAATTGGTAAGAAATCGGAATTTGGTGCACTGCCATTGCTTGAAAAACAAGGTTTAAGAGAGTGTCAGTATAAAGCTGAGATAAATCTTGAAAAGTCATTAAAAAGTGGAAATAAGAAGAATCTTGCAATTTTGCAACGGGTCTGGAAAGACATATTTAGCTTGTTTAGCCTCTTATCGTATGCTGAATTATACAGCTACAAAAAGAGTATTGTTTTTGGTAGATAGAAATAATCTTGCAAGACAAACAGAGAGTGAATTTAATTTATTTGATAGGACAGAAAAGCAACAATCTTTAAGCGAATTGTACAAAATCAATCGTCTTAGAAAAGAGTCCGATATCAAAGGGGATATTGTTATATCTACGATACAAAAATTATTTGCTGTATTAACCGGTCAGGCATTAAGTGATGATAATGAAGATACAGAGGATGAAAATGCAAAAAGGGGCAGAAGAAAAAGAACTTGAAGAAGTGGTGCAATTAGGAAGTGATTTAAAGCTTCCCTCAGATTATTTTCAGCTAATCGTTGTAGATGAGTGCCATCGTTCTATTTATGGCAAATGGAAGGCAGTATTGGATTATTTTTCTGGTGCAAAAGTGTTAGGATTCTTACAGCAACACCAACCCAGAGGCATATAGCTATTTTAATAATAATGTTATTGAAAAGTATACATATGATGATTCTGTTGTAGATGGTGTAAATGTTCCTTCTCGCGTATAGAATAACAACAGAAGTTACGGAGCATGAAGGTACCGATTGAAGCGGAACGGAAATTATCGAAGCACCTAAGGGAAAGTCAGAAACTACAACATATGCAGTTACGAATACGATTGAATATGCAACCGACTCAACTTGATAGATCTGTTTATCAATAGAAATCAAATGAAAACGGTTTTGATTTATAAGAATGCAATCTATACCGAATTATATCCAGAGCGAGAAGTAAAATGGGAGTATATTCCAAAAACGTTAATCTTTGCCAAGGATGATAATCATGCAACAGAGATTGTAAATGTTGCGAAGAAAGTGTTCGGAAGTGAATTTGAGAATGGTGAAGTTCCTGAAAATTATGTGAAAAAAATAACTTATTCATCTGGTGATTCAAATGCATTGATAAGAGATTTTCGTATTGAGAAAGATTTTCGTATTGCTGTTACTGTAACATTAGTAGCAACCGGAACAGATGTTAGACCTTTGGAAGTTGTTCTTTTTATGAAAGATGTGCAATCAGATGTGCTCTATACACAGATGAAGGGACGTGGATGTAGAGTAATTAAAGAGGATAAGTTGAAAGAGGTGACGCCAAATGCACATACAAAAGAATGCTATTATATTGTTGATGCAGTTGGTGTAACAGAACATGAAAAATGCATTCCGAAACCTGGAAAAACACCTGATGGCACGCGTAAGATATTATCCTTAGAAAATTTGTTAGAACATTTGGCGCATAATGAAGTAAGTGATGAGAATATGATGCTTCTTAGAGATTATTGCGCAACCATCAATAGAAGATATGAGGATGATGCATTGTTTGGGCATCATTTGGATTACTTTATTACATCTTATGGATTTGCTCCAAGAACAATTGCAAATAATATAAACAAAGCCTTTTCAGAAGGAATTATGGTGGAGTATATAAGCCCATCCCATGATAATTCTATGAGAATGGGTATTATATATTGTCTGATTAGCAATATCCAGGCACGAAAGAAATTGCTTGAGATGCAGAAAGGATATCATATTGTATCCCCAGATACAGATGAGTTGTTATACGCAGGTTTTTCAAAAGAATCTGCTAGAGATTACATTGATAATTTTGAAAAGTTTTTATTAGAAAATAAAGATAGCATTGAAGCACTTAGAATTATTTATAACTCTGAGGATGTATTAATTACGCACACGATGTTATGTGAGTTGCAGGAACGTTTGGTAGCAGAAAGCAAGCAATATGGTATTTATCAGATATGGAAAAATTACAAATTACTTGATACAGAAAGTAGCGTTGAAGAATTAGATATAAAATCAAATGTTAATATGCTTACAAACTTGATTCAGATAGTTCGTTTTGCGTATCGTAAAAATACGAAATTAACAAGTCTATTAAACGGATATGCACAGCGATTTAGTCTGTATTGTGGACAAGCTCAGCGTGTGTTGACAGAAGAACAAAAGAGATTATGAAACTGATTGCAGAGTATATACTCAATGAAGGAGCGATATCCATTGCAGAGTTAAATGCTGTGGATACTGATTTGTGGCGTAAAGGTGTCATGAGTTTTGGATTCCGTCGTTGTCTAATGAAATGCAAACATTATCAAAATTTATATTAAAGGTGGCATAAAGATATGGCAGATAATATACAAAACAAAAGTGAAGCTGCATTAGTAAAGAAGGTTGAGATATTGCAAACGTTCCTTGCGGCAGCAGGTGTCGGATTCACGGATTATTTAACTCCAACTTACATATATTCTTTTGAAGATGGATGATGAAAAGGAAAATCTTGGTCTTGGAAGTTCTATTCCAGAAGGATATAAGTGGAGGGATATTGTGGAGTTGAATGGTACAGACTTGGTAGAAAAAATATGAGGAAATACTTAAGGAATTAGCCAAGGATGATGGATTGATTGGAACCATATTTACTAAAGCGTCAAATAAAATTGACCGTCCAGTATTGTTTACTAAAGTAATAGAAATGGTATCTAGTGAAAACTGGTATATGATGGAAGGCGATTTGAAAGGTGCTATTTACGAAGCAATTCTTGAAAAGAATGGTCAGGATAAAAGAGTGGTGCAGGGCAATATTTTACGCCTAGAGCATTGATAAAGGCTATGGTGGAAGTTACAGATCCGAAAATTACTGGAAACGGTAGCAGATCCGGCCTGTGGTACCGGCGGCTTCTTTACTGGCGGCATTTGAACATATGAAGACTCAAAGTAAAGAGATTTCAAAACAGAATTTCTTGAAAAACCATGCCTTGTTTGGTGCGGATAATACACCACTTGTAGTGACACTTGCATCAATGAACTTGTACTGCATGATATTGGAACTACTAAGAGCCCGATTGTATGTCAAGATTCTTTGTTAGATACTTCTGGATACTATGTTTAATGTAATCCTTGCAAATCCTCCGTTTGGAGTAAGACCCCAAGGGAGTGTAGAGGTACATGCGAACAGACCCGAATTTATAAAGACTTCAGATAATCAGGTTAATTTTTTACAGCATATTATGTCTATTGTAAAACCTGAAGGAAGAGTTGCGGTTGTTTTACCAGATAATGTTCTGACTGATGGAAATGCAACTGCGAAGGTTCGTGAAAGACTGTTGAAGGGCTTTAATCTGCATACGATACTTAGACTGCCAACTGGTATTTTTTACGCTGGTGGTGTGAAGACAAATGTGTTGTTTTTTGAAAAAGGGAAAGAAACAAAAGATATTTGGGTATATGACTATAGAACAGGTATTAAACACACTATGGCAACCAAGCCAATGACACGAGCACATCTTGATGATTTCGTGGAGTGTTATTGTTCCGGTCATATGAAAGATAGGAAACAAACATATTCAGAAGAAAACCGAATGGAAGATGGAGAAAATTCACAGCGGAAGAGGTTTATTCACGTGAACAATTAAAGCTTGATTTCAAATGGATAGATTTAGAAGAAAAAGATGATAGAACAGTTACTGAACTTCTTTCTGATATGGAGGATAAGGCTACTGCTATTGCAGGGGCAATTTCCAAACTACAGGAGATTTTGGGAGGTATTGAACTGTGATAGAGACAAATGCATTAAGAGAGAAAGTGCTTGACTTGGCTATTCGTGGTAAGTTAGTGCCACAGGATCCAAATGATGAACCATCATCGGTATTATTGGAAAGAATCCGTAAAACAGCGGATGGTTAAGGATGGGAAAATCAAAGCCAAAGATATAAAGAATGATACAATTATATTCAAAGGTGAGGATAATTTACATTATGAGAAGTTCGCTGACGGTAGCATAAAATGTATTGAAGATGAGATACCTTTTGAAGTGCCTGAAGGGTGGGCGTGGGCAAGAATGTCTTCTCTAACTCAAGATCTACCCTATGGAACTTCTAAAAATCTCATCAAGAGGGGAAATTGGCTGTTTATGTAAAGCAATCTTCAACAGGGAGAAATTGATTATTCAGACCTTGTTTATTCTTCGGATAAAGAAGATATTGATAAATATTTACTAACTTATGGAGATTTGTTTCAATCGAACAAATAGCTCAGAATGGGTTGGAAAAACAGCAATATATCGTGGTGAAGTATCAGCCATTTATGCAGGATATTTGATTAGAATTCGTTCTTTTTTAGATGCAGAATATCTTAATAGTGTAATGAATAGGTATGCAAAGAAATTTGTTTACTTGTAAAACAGATGCAGTTAATCAATCAAATATAAATGCTACTAAATTGGGAAGGTTTCTTATTCCAGTACCACCGCTTAGTGAACAAGTACGGATTTCAAATATGGTGTCTGAAGCATTATATTGGAATAATTTCATTGAAATAAAGAAACTTGAACTCGAACAATATATTCAACAAATTAAATCCAAAATCCTCGACCTTGCCATTCGTGGAAAACTCGTACCGCAGAACCCGAATGATGAACCAGCATCTGTACTATTGGAACGCATCCGTGCTGAAAAGGAAGAACTGATAAAACAGGGAAAATCAAACGTGATAAGAAAGAAACTATCATCTCCGAGGTGATGATAACCTTATTATGAACAATGTGGAAAATCGTAATTGATAGTGAAATAGTATTTGATATTCCACATAAATGGTCATGGGTTAGATTAGCGAACTATTCCAGCATAATACTGGAAAAGCATTAAATTCTTTCTAATACGTCAGGCACGAAAATGCAATATATTACAACATCAAATATGTATTGGGACAGATTTGAACTTACCCATTTAAAGAGATGGTGTTTATGATTCAGAGGTCGTGAAATGTAATTGTTAAGAAAGGTGATTTGTTTTGTGTGAAGGTGGTGTGACATAGGAAGATCTGCCATATGGTGTTTTGATTTACCCTATGCGCATTCAAAATCATATACACCGCTTGAGACCATATACAACAATTTCAGTAAAATCTACTATTATATATTCTTTTATACAAGCAAACTGGACTTATCGGTGGTGGTATTGGAATACAAGGATTATCATCAAACGCTTTTGATAAATTACTGTTTCCATTACCGCCACTTAGCGAACAATATCGCATCGTAGAAGCAATAGAAACAGTATTTGCACAACTAGATTCAATTTTGACCTCCAGACATAAAAGCCGCCTTCAAACGAGGGCGGCTTTAATTCTACCAAGTTACTATTTTGTCAACTAAAGCTTGTTGCTCACTTTGCTGTACCGACGAAGATATATACGTGTAGTTTCTATGCTTTCGTGTCCCATAAGATCAGCGAGTAATGCTATATCATTGAATTTTTCAAGAAAATTTTAGCATAGCGATGACGGAAGGAATGCGGATAAACAACTCTTTGTCCAGCCCATATTTATCAGCATAATTTTTAGTTGTTGTGATATTCCTCGTGGAGTAATTTTATCACCATAACGATTCAGGAACAAGTACCCTGAAGTACGATTTGCTTTCATTAAGCCACTCAAGTGTTTCATTTCTCAACATCTTGGGTGTATAGCCTCTGCAACTTTCCACCTTTTGTATAAAGGTCAAAATACCCTATTTCGACATGTTCAATTTTGATTTGTATAAGTTCACTCCACTCGTGCACCAGTTGCAGCCAAATACCTCATACAACAAAATACCATTCCATATTACCGTCCTTTTCAACTGGTTTTCAGAAATTTGTAATCTGCATTCACTAATAACATTTTCCAGAAAGTTTTTCTGTTGAACTTTAACCGCTTTAAGTTGAAGTTTTCCTTTCCTAGATATTCCAAGGTATTTGTTGATACCCTGTATTGTAAATTTACTGTTTCGGTTTGAAACTCCATAAGATAACCCTTGTACAATAGATTATCTTTGCTTATCTTATCATAATGTTCATGAAAAATAATTTACTGTCCATAGATAAGACGTGATGGTGTTTTCTGAAAGGTTTCCCTTTCTCAAATGTTCTTCAAAAGTTTGTTCAGTCTTCATAAAAAGACACCTCCGAGTAATAGATTTTACGGAATAAACCGCAAGAATATTATATCGGAGATGTGTTGACTACTCTTATTATGAGAAGAACGGTGAAAATATCGTTAATATAGCGATGAAATCCCATTTGTACCGAGGAACTGGTCATTTATTCGTTTGAGATGCTGGAATATGAACAGCCCACGCCTTATATCGTTGAATCAACTGATTACAAAAAACGACTATTCTATACCGGTATTGGCAGGAAATCATTTATAATTGGTTATACAAATGAAACCAGTGGTATAAAAACAGATTTACCTGTAATTATTTTTGATGACTTTACAACCGACAGTAAATATGTTGATTTTCCATTTAAAGTGAAATCATCTGCTATGAAAATACTAACTGCAAACGAAAAGTTAATTAATAATATGCTTTTACGCAATGCAATGTATAGAATGTGATTGCTATAATCATAAACGTTATTGGATTTCGGATTTTTCTAATAAGCTAATACCTTTGCCACCATTAGAAGAACAATTGAATATTGTACATACAATAGAAAAACTTTATAATTATATAGAAAAAAGCCTCAATTGAGACTTTTTTCTATATCTCGTCAAATCGAAAAAATGTCGATTTTATCTTTAGAATTTGACGCTGTTCCTCATAAGGTGGAACGGGCATTAGCGTGTTACTATTTTCTTTAGAAATGTTAGGCTGTGCTCCATTAACACTGCGATACACAAAATTGTCCTTTGTGATAGCAAATAATAGAACAAGTAATGATTATTAATTCCATCAAGAGGCGAGCAAGCACAACAGGTTTGATTTGTTGCGGGAAATGTTAAAATACCAAGTTTGCCTATCGTAGCACCATACATCGCTATCAATACAGAACCAGACGGATTCAATCTTACGGAAGTATTTTAAAGCCCTTTCACTAATAGATTCTGGTATATTAGTGATATATCCATCGTTTAAATCGCTGCTGTTTTAGCCAAGGAATTGTCCCATTGTAGTATTCAGGATAGCTTCTGCTTGGAGTGGAACCAGCCGCCCAATCTCCTATCTTTCAAGACGATACCAGCTCCAGTTATGGGGAATGTCAAATGGTATTTCTTCATCAATACAAATAATGTCATTACCTATCTTCTCTAATAAGAGTTATCACCACCTCAAGATGATAGATTTTTCTTATCACGTTTGATTTTCCCTGTTTTATCAGTTCTTCTTTCAGCACGGATGCGTTCAATAGTACAGATGCTGGTTCATCATTCGGGTCTGTGGTACGAGTTTTCCACGAATGGCAAGGTCGAGGATTTTAGACTTAGTGATATTTATAATATCAATTAGTTTTTCTGTTTTATCAACCTGTTGGTATAGGATAATATTTTGATTTGTGATATATTTTGAGTTTGCTCATTAAATGGTGGTAAATGGAAAGGTCAATTTAAAATAACATCTCTAATTTAGGCTAGGAATCAAGCCGTTAGCTTTGGAAACTATTTTGATAGAAAGGCTAACATAACAATTTCCAAGATAATCTTAGCATTAACCGTCGATGCACCTTAAAGCCATAATTTGACGAGCAATATGCATTTTCTTATTACACCATACCATTTTTCCGACACAGTAACCTTTTACAAGTCAACAACTAAATCATCAATTGTTGCATGCGTGGTAGGAGAATCAGTCCAGCGGTAATAATAATAATACGACCATCTCAAAATTACTTTGCACCAGTAATGTGGGTATACCAATTTGAATTATCATTATATCCAGATGGTTCCAAATCTTTCCGAATATAGGATAATAATTTTGAGACAACCCACCCACGCCCACCCTTCAGGCACTTCAAAAGGTATCTCATCTTCAATACATTTTATGCTACCGTCAGCAAACTTCTCATAATGTAAATTATGTTTAAAAAAATTTTATGTTTTTCACACCCCCTCAAATCATACTTTCGTGTGAGTACTTAATGAAGGAAAATTTTTTTAAACTCAGGGTGTGCAAAACGCAATTTTCTGTGAGTACCTTATGAGAGGAAGTTTTTAGGAACAGGAACTTCCCGTTGAACCTTGACAAATAACGGATCAGCATCCGTTCATAGGCAATCTGAATACAAAAAATTATTCTGGGAAGCTGATTGCCGGTGCGCCATGAGGTAATCTGCAAAGATATATTTCTTCTGTGTCTTTGTAAAATGGATAGTAAGATGTGGAGCGATTTCAAATCGGACAATAGTATTCCGTGGCAGGAATGTGCGATGAACAGAATAATGGATAATGATACTCCTTGAGATAGTCGGCACGCAGTGGCGGAGGTGAAATTCCTGTGATGTCTATGCCAAAGACAGTTCAGATTGTACCAAGTACAATTTGTTTTGACACAAAAATCAGAGAAAGAAAAGGAGGTATTAGTGGAGAAACACAAGAACAAAAGCGTTCCTATTTGGGAAAAATCAAACCTAACTTTAACGGAGGCGGCAGAGTATTTCAACATCGGAAAACACGCTGCGGGAGATTACAACAACAATCAAGTGCAATTTCGTCCCTGTTCATTGAACGAAGCGGTTGATAAAGGAAAGGAATTTGAAAAATATCTAGAGCAGGTTAGTGTGATATAGGGCATATTGGCAGTTGTATGTCTAGATAAAACGAGCCTCATATGGTATGATATAGATACTGCATTTGGGGCTCGTTCCGTAGGAGAAAAGGTCTGTTACAGACTTTTGAAGGAAAGGAGGCCATGGATGCCTAACAAGCGAAAGGACAACAAAGGCAGACTATTAAGAACGGGAGAGAGCCAAAGAAAAGATTTGACATACATGTATCGTTACACCGATATGAGAGGTAAACGACAGTGTGTCTACGCAGATGATTTGAACAAGCTGCGTGAAAAGGAAAAGAAAATACAGTTAGACACCTTGCAGGGATTGGATATATCCGGTGGCGGCATTACGGTGCTTGAATTGGTAGAGCGATACGTTGGACTCAGAAGAAATGTGCGTTACAACACCACGGTAGGGTATAATTTTGTACTGAATATTTTACGCAAAGAGGAGTTCGGATACCAACAGGTAAACAAGGTCAGAGTGGTAGATGCCAAGAGATTTTTACTCAAATCTGTATGATAAAGGTCGAGGTTACAGTAGCACTCAATAGTATCAGGGTATTAAAACCTGTTTTTCAGATGGCTGTTAATGATGATTATCTGAGGAAAAATCCATTTGATTTCAAGATGGACTTGATACCGAATAACAGTCAGAAGAGAGTGGCAATGACAGAGGAAGAGCAGGAACGATATCTGGAATATGTTCGAAACGACGAGCATTTCAGTCGGTATTATGATGAGATAATAGTGTTGCTTGGAACCGGGATGCGAATCAGTGAATTCATGGGGCTTACCTTATCGGATTTGGATTTTGAGGAGCGAAAAATTAAGGTAGATCATCAGCTAACCAGAACTCGGAATGGTAAATACAATATGTGGAGAAAACTAAGACGGAGAATGGTGTTCGCTTTATTTACATGACGGATGAGGTAAAGGAGGCATTGCTGAATATTATTGCAAGTAGGCAGAAGCCACGCAAGGAAATGGTGGTGGATGGTTATAAAGGATTTCTACTGTTGGACAAGGATGGAAAGCCGAAGGTAGCAATGCATTTGGAGCATGTCATGAAGCGGTTGCTTGACAAATACAACGCCACTCATGAAGAACAGCTACCGAGAATTACGCCCCATGTGCTTCGGCATACCTTTTGTACCCGGATGTCAGAGCGTGGAATGAATCCTAAAACGCTACAATATCTCATGGGACATGCCGACATCACGGTGACTTTAAATGTGTACACCCACGCATCTTATTATTAAAAGCCAGTGGGATGAAATGTACAAACAACCGCTGTTTAAGGGCTGCGGTAAGAATTTTGTTTTACACCCAATTTTACACCAAATGACTGTAAAAATACGAAGAATTATGAAGAATTGTGCCAAGATACGGTAAAAAGTAATATGGCAGAAACATATATCAACGGGAATGAATAAGTGCCTACAAACCCAGATAAATCAAGGGTTTATAAGGAATTGCAAGCCCTTGTGGAAACGAAAAAGAGGAGAAAAACCAACATGATAAAAATATTATTCATCTGCCACGGCAGTCTATAATAAAATGGCTGAAACGTAGTAAAATAGGGCTTTTGAACATTTTGTAATTAAGTTTTTACCTATGATTTACTTTATTTTGTTTTGTGCCCTAAGTGTATAAAAGGATAGAAATGAGTTTTGTTGGTTGTGAAGCTACAGACTCTCTAATTTTATGCATAAAAATGTGAAATGACAGAGTGGTTACACATTCTGCCATTTTTCAAATCAGTAAGTAGTTTCCGTCACTTCGTATATTCCATAAATAAATCCTTGGCTATTCCCACCACTGACACCACACTTTCCCAGCGTTATTGTATTAAATGTAAGGAGGGCAGTAAAAGAAAAGCCCGAAACAATAGAATAAAATGCAAAGCGCAGGAGAAAAACAATATGTGTAGAAAATTAGTAGTAACAAATGAAATCTTTTTAGGAACAAGAGCTATCTGTTATGAAGCGTACAGCTTACCAAAGGGAGAGGTTGTAGAGTTAACAGAAAAGCAGATTAAGGACACTTTAAAAGGTTTTACAACAGATAGGGTTTATGGTTTGAGATTATCAGAAGCAGGAGAGTTGGAACTTGATACAGATGACTTTTTCACAACAAACATGATGAAAAAGATTCATACAAATACATTAGTTCCAATGGTCGAGGATGCTTGTTTAGCAAACCTATTTTATATTGTGATTGGAACACATAAGGAAAAAGGAAATACAATGTATGATGTGATTTCCTCACGCTATGAGCGAACCAGTTTCACAGAGGAAAAAGTGAAAACATTACTCGATATGCATATCATTAGTGCTGGTGCAAAAATGCAGGATGGAAAAGTAGTGGTAGCGCCACTAGAAAAACCAAAAGCACCAGAACCGACAAATGAGTAAATTATGTTTCGTGGGGCATCATTATGGATGCCCCAATAGAAATTATAAAGTTATTCCATGTTCGCCTAAGATTAGAGTTAGACTTCTACGTTTTTCAATGTCATCTGTGCGAACTAATGTAAAGCCTTGCTTTTGTATTTCTAATAAAGTTTCTCGTGAAATATCTGCCCGTTCACTTAATGCGTTGAGAGTATCGGGTCACCATGGGAACT
>SCPN01000671.1_pt1 | contig 44519 bp, 44 predicted proteins | sample 6106831 | NCBI WGS metagenome assembly SCPN01 (sample SAMN10720447, study PRJNA508395) | human gut metagenome | isolation source: Participant 1, 0 month | reverse complement strand
GCATTCAAATGATGAGATGATAAAATAAATAATTTCTATGCATATGATTGGTAATCACTTTTGTTGGAAGGAAATCATTATGCAGTTGAAATTGACAACAGAATATGCAATTCGTATCGCGTTATATTTGGCAGAACAAAATGGGGTTTGTACATCAAAGAGAACCATGGAATATACGCAATATCCCCTAATTACGTATTAAAAATATTACGTGTTTTAGCAAAAGCGAGTTTGGTACAAAATCATATTGGCGTTTATGGAGGATTTTCCCTTTGCAAACATCCGCGAGATATTACTTTGTTGGATATTGTGTCATCCACAGAATCCACAATTAAAATTAGCTATTGTTTGGAACAAAACACAGAAGAATCAAAAGAAGGATATCAAACGGTTCGTTCCATGTACAATTTTTATCATGATTTACAGGACGAAATTGAGGAACGCCTTTCCCACAAAACATTGGAACAGTTACTGAGTGAAAGTTAGCCGTAGTGGGAAAATTTAGCCTTATTTATAATAGAAAGCTCTGTTTTAAACGTTATTTTTCAGAAGTTATTATAGTAATAGGAGCAGCAATGAAATACAGTAATGCTCTATTTTATCATTCTTATTTATTTTTTATTATTGTCAGGTTGTTAAAGTATTTGTAAAAATGAATGACAACCATTTTCTTGTTTATTGCATAAAAATTCACTGCTTTTTAAATAGTTAAAAAACAGCACAAAGAAAAATGTTATATTTTTAATTGAATTGATGATGATGGATAAAATAAATAGCTTCTGTTGCATTTTGGTTAAAAAAGTAGACTTTTTTTCACATAACTTATATTACATATAATGGAAAAATTCAGACGTATTTAAGCCTTTTTTTATATTAACATAGTTGAGATTAAAAGTCTACTTTTTTCTCCAGATTTCTATAAATATATTCATACATCTGTATATTTTGCTAAAATGTTTTATTTTTAGACAAAACAAAACAGCTGCAAGTAACTCCTGCAGCTGTTTTGTTGGGCTTGCACTACAAAAAAGATACCCGCTACAAACGCGGGCACAAAAGTCAACAGAAAAGAAAAACCTGCGGTGCGCGACTTGCTCACCGCAGGTGTGGCACCCCCTGCGTGAATCGAACACACAACTAGCCCTTAGGAGGGGCTTGTTATATCCATTTAACTAAGAGGGCTTAATTATTGGCTGGTAAAATCCAAAATATTTTACAATAAATATGTTCTTTTGTCAACGAATTTATCTGTAGATATTCTTTTAAATTAAGACGTATTTTAACATAGTTTTTGTTTTTCCTCTTTCCCTCTTCGGCCATTTATGGTAGAATAGGAGAAATGTGAGGTGGAGTATAAATTGAAAATTACATATAAGATGAATGAAAAAGAACTATATGATTATAATATGTTTCGTATGACGCATAAATCAGGCAGTGTGGTGGCAAGGGCGGTAATTGTAGCATGTATTTATGAAGCTATGATTTTACTTGTAGCTTGGTTTTACAAAGTTTGAACTGTACATGTATTTTTTTTTTGTCCCCTGGGCATTTTAATTTTTAGGAACATTGTTATTCACCAAATTTAAAATGGAAGCAATCCTGTAAATCAATTATTGTATCGCGCCAATAAAAGAAGCACTGATGCCGGACAACATCGAGATTACAGAGAATGGACTGCAAAATTACAACACCCGGCAGAGATTCTGAAATACTGTTTCGAAATAGAAAAAATTGAGGTTGGAAAGCAATTCATTTATTTGCTCATTAGTGAACATGGTGTTGGTATTCCCCTAGAATTATTTGAAAATTTGGATAAAGCAAAGGAATTTGACATTGGCAATCAGGAATGGTGCTCCTGAGGGCTGTTCATATTGGAATTTAATTAAAGTTGTATGACAAAATCATACAACTTTTTTATTGTCTAAAACTGTTTGTAACAACATACATCATATGTGAAAAATTAGAGTAATGATTATAAAATTTTTCCAAAAACAGCGAAAATACTAGTACAATACAGCAAATAACATTGACTTAAATCCTGGAACATACTATAATAATTGTTACGATATATTTTGAAAGGAGGGCTATTTGTGATAAGTGGAGCAGAAATGATGGTAAAATGCCTACAAGCAGAAAATGTTACCATTACCTTCGGTTATCCAGGCGCAGTAATTTGTCCATTCTATGATTTTTTAGAGAAAACGGAGATTGAGCACGTCCTGGTCAGAAGTGAGCAAAACGGTGCCCATGAAGCAAGCGGTTTTGCACGTGCCAGCGGTAAAGCGGGTGTTTGTATTGCAACATCCGGTCCGGGCGCTACCAATCTGATTACAGGTCTTGCCACTGCATATATGGATTCCATTCCTCTGGTTGCAATTACAGGCCAGGTTAATTCTGAACTGTTAGGACGTGATGTGTTCCAAGAAGCAGACGTTACAGGTGCTTGTGAATCTTTTACAAAACACAGTTATCTTGTAAAGAATGTTGAGGACATTCCACGCGTCTTTAAGGAAGCCTTCCATATCGCGACAACCGGCCGTCCAGGTCCTGTGTTGATCGACGTCCCTTACGACATTCAGCGGGCCCAAGTGGAAGAGTTCATCTATCCTGAAAAAGCTGAAATTATAGGTTACAAGCCTCGTACGAAGGGACATAGTATGCAGATTAAAAAAGCAGCAAAACTGCTTGAATCAGCCAAACGTCCGGTTATCTGCTGTGGCGGCGGTGTGGTGTCTGCAGGCGCAAGAGATGAAATGATCGCTTTCGCAAAGAAAACAGGTATTCCTGTTGTAGCAACTATGATGGGCCTAGGGGTTATTCCTATGGACAACGACCACTATATTGGTATGATTGGTTCTCATGGAAAATCCTACGCAAATGAATGATGAATGAAGCTGATGTCATTGTGCTTTGCGGTGCAAGAGTCGGCGATAGAGCAATTCCCAACCCAAAGGGTGTGAAGGCCTCTATCATTCATATTGACATTGACCCTGCTGAAATTGGAAAGAATGTGAATGCGCATATTCCAATTGTAGGTGATGTAAAATCTGTTTTGCGTGAATTTACAAAAGAGATTGAAGCTTGTCCTTGTGACGAGTGGCTAAAAAAAGTGCAGGCTGCAAAGAAAGAGGCTCCTTTAAGAGGAGAACCTCGCACTGACTTTGTGGAACCAAGAGCATTTATGCGTGACCTTTCCGCCATGATGGAAGATGATGCTATTTTGACTGCCGACGTTGGACAAAATCAAATTTGGGCAGCAAATAACTTCAATACCAAAGAAGGCAGATTTTTAACTTCAGGCGGTATGGGAACCATGGGATACGCACTTCCGGCTGCAATTGGCGCAAAACTGGCAAAGCCAAAACGTCAGGTAGTAGCGGTTTGTGGTGACGGCTCTTTCCAAATGAGCATGTGTGAGCTTGCTACTGCAAATCAAAACCAAGTACCTTTAAAATTGGTTGTTATGCGCAATAAATTTTTAGGTATGGTAAAAGAACTTCAGGATAATTTGTATCAAGGACGCCATGTGGCAACACCACTGAACGGTGACCCGGATATTGTTAAGCTGGTACAAGCTTACGGTATTAAGGCTGTTTTTGCACAAAATAATGAAGATGCGAAAAAGTTGGCCAAAGAAATGCTGGAGTCTAAAGAAGCTTATGTTTTGGTGTGTGATGTAGATCCAAACACACCGTCTATATAAAGGGGGAAGCACAGATGAAATATACCCTCTCAGTTTTAGTTGAAAACCAACCGGGTGTTTTGTCGAAAGTTTCCGGCCTATTTTCACGCCGTGGCTTTAACATTGACAGCTTAGCTGTTGGTGTGACGGAAGACCCTGCTATCTCTCGTATCACCATTGTGGTGGACGGAGATGAACATATTGTAGAACAAGTGGAAAAACAACTGAACAAATTGATTGCCGTGATTAAGGTAAAGAACTTAACCACATCCGGAAGTTATGTCAGTTGTTTGTTAATGCTGGTAAAAGTAACTTGCAGCACAAAGCAGCGTTTGGAAGTGATGAAAATTGCTGAGCAAATGAAAGCTGATGTAGTGGACGTGGCCAATAATTCACTTACACTGCAGTATGCAAGTACGTTAGAAAATATTGAGACTCTAACCAGTTTACTAAGACCATATGGTATTAAAGAACTGGTCCGCACGGGAACAGTCGCTCTGGAGAGAGGCTCTTCCACAGCGCATAAATAAGGATAAGCCTGGCGCCCTGCGTAAGACTTAGAACATTTTTAGAGAATACATAAAATTTAGGAGGAACATTCCAATGGCAAAGATTTTTTATCAAGCAGACTGTGACATTAACGTTTTGAAAGGTAAAACTGTAGCAATTATCGGCTATGGAAGCCAAGGTCATGCACATGCATTAAACCTACATGAAAGTGGTGTTGATGTTGTAGTTGGTCTTTACGAAGGCAGCAAAAGCTGGGCAAAAGCAGAACAAGCAGGCCTAAAAGTTATGACAGCAGCAGATGCAGCAAAAGCAGCAGATGTGATTATGGTTTTAATTCCTGACGAGAGACAAGCAGAAATGTATAAACAAAACATTGCACCTCATCTGACAGCGGGCAAAGCTTTGATGTTTGCACATGGTTTTAACATCCACTACGGTCAAATTGTACCGCCTGCAGATGTTGACGTTTTGATGATTGCTCCAAAAGGTCCCGGTCATACCGTACGCAGCGAATATGTTGAAGGTAAAGGCGTACCTTGTCTAATTGCTGTTCATCAAGATGCTACAGGTAAAGCACAAGATATTGGTCTTGCATATGCAGCAGGTATTGGTGGTGCAAGAGCAGGTGTTCTTGAAACAACATTCAGAGTTGAAACAGAAACAGACCTATTTGGTGAACAAGCTGTTCTTTGCGGCGGTGTAACTGCTTTGATGCAAGCAGGCTTCGAGACCTTGGTAGAAGCAGGTTATGCTCCTGAAAACGCATACTTTGAGTGCGTTCACGAAATGAAATTGATTGTTGACCTGATTTATGAAGGTGGTTTCTCCAGAATGAGATATTCTATTTCTGACACTGCTGAATACGGCGACTATGAAACAGGTAAGAGAATCATTACAGAAGAAACCAAAAAAGAAATGAAAAAGGTACTTTCAGAAATTCAAGACGGTACTTTCGCTTCCAAATGGATTAGCGAGAATAAATCCGGTCGTGCCCACTTTACAGCTTGCCGTCGTTTAGGCGCAGAACATGAATTAGAAGCTGTTGGTAAAGAACTACGTAAAATGTATTCTTGGAATGACGAGAAATAATTTCATCATATAAAAATCCTCTGCATGGTAATTGTCCGTGCAGAGGATTTTTTTGGTTTGATTTAGTGAATGAAATTGGTGGAGTCTGCAACATCAGGTTGAGGTTGTGGAATATTGTGTTGTTTTGCACATGCAATACATTGCAGCATCCATGCCATATTTTTTCCAATGTTGCGCATCGTTTGCAGTCCTTCCTTATCTTGCATTACATCTTCAGGGGTAAGACCATGTACCATGTTCCAATAGGTGGAAGAAACAATAGGCATCATAGCAATGGAAAAATATTTATTGATGACATCAATGGAAGCGGTTGTTCCTGCCCGTCTGGCAGAGGCAATGGCAGCCGCCGGTTTGAATTGAAACGGTTTATATATGCGAGAAGAAGCACTGCTATAAAATGCTCTGTCTAAAAAAGATAATAATCTGCCGCTTGGATGTGCGTAATAGACGGGAGTTCCAAACACAAATCCGTCAGCATCTTTTGCTTTCTGAATAAATTCGTTGACCATATCGTCGTCAAAGATACAACCTTCTCCATGACAACGATTGCAATTAATACAGTCTCTGATAGGCTGTTTTCCCAATTGCATAATCTCATAATCAATATTTTGCTCCTGTAATGTTTTTCCTATCTCCGTAAGCGCCGTAAAGGTGCATCCCTTGGCATTTGGACTGCCGTTTATCATCAGTACATTCATTTTATCGTCTTCCTTTCTGGAATCAGTCATTGACTTTACGTTATCTACATACTAAAATTATAAATAAAATAAGCGAAAAAACAAGAACGCACTAAAATGTAAGATACTATCTAAAAGGAGAGTATAACATGAATCAGACAGATACCAATATCTGTGAAAAGATAGATATCAAACCCTTTGCATACGCTGTTTCTCTTTTTAACGGTAAGTGGAAGATGCACATATTATTTTGGCTTTGGAAAAAAGAAGTCATGCGTTACAGCGAAATCAAGCGGGAGTTAGGAAAGGTAACCCATAAGATGCTTTCTACGCAGCTGAAAGAGTTGGAGAGAGATGGATTGTTGATACGTCGTGAATATCCTCAAGTTCCGCCTAAAGTGGAATATAGCTTAACGGAAAAGGGACAATCTATTATGCCGATTTTACAAGAGATTTGTAAATGGGGACATGAACATATACCAGAGAATACTTAAATAAAAAAGGCAGCAACTGCTGCCTTTTTTATTTTTTTTGTTTTTCCGCTACATAATCATAAATATCTTTTGCAACACTGTCTTTTCCTTTTAAATGTACGGGGCCGGCAAATAAATAAGGTGAACGGATTAACGTATCAAAATCTTTTTTTTGCCAGACATAGGGATTTCCTTGTTTATAGTCGATATAGCGCATAGTTGCATTTGACCAATTATCATATTGATGATAATAAATATTTTGTTTCATCATAGAGTTACATAAAATCGTTTGGAAAAACAGTTCGCAAACACCACCCATTTTAGATAGATATTGCTCGCACCATGGCTCTTTTAATAAAATTAAGCTAACTAAGTCATGGGTAATACTGCATGCATTTATGCCGGCTTGCAGCTGAAATCCTGCATCTGAAGAAATCTTTGTTTCCGGATTCAGCTTTGTACTTAATGACCATGGATATTCCAGTTTTTCAGATTTGCGTCCAAATAGGCGAAAACCGGCATCAAATGCTTCTTTGATATAATTAAAACGTCTGCGCATACCGTCTGAAAAGTTTTTTCCATAAATATTGACAAATTCTCTTCCTTGATGTGATTCAAAGAAATCCAAAATGTGTTCTTGGGTACGTAAAGGTAAATCACAGTCAGACAAGAAGTGGTAATAAGAATATTTTTGCTTTGCAGCTTGCCGCATTAATTCAAATTGGCATTGAATTTGAGTATAAGAACCGTATGAAACAGCGGTACTGTTGATAAAAAAGATTTTGGATTCCTTCACCAAAGATTTTAGAGATTCGGGACGACACTTCTTTGCTTTTTTGTCTATATGGATATATAAATCTACTCGTGCGTGGTCTAATAATGGTAGTTGATATTCTAATAATTCCGGTTGGTTTTGTACTAAGATTAAATAAGCATGCTTATTCATAATTTCTCCTAATCAATTATTGTTTTCTAAAATATTATAGCTTGAAATCTTATATAACACAAGAGAAGAAAACAGCAAAAAAGAAAAAGGAAGATGATGTATCATCTTCCTTTTTCAATCAGTGATAGAGCGTTTTACTGCAAATAAATAAAGGGGGAATGGATTCTTTTATTAAAAGGTATATGTTTCCGTTAAGGAGGGAATTTGTAAATTTTATTTGGAAAGCATAAGGCTTTATTGGGGAATATAAAAGCCGGAAAATAGGAGAATGTAAATACACTACCTTTGGGAAAAATAAAAGAATCCGGTTAGGTATGCTATTAAATATATTAAAACTATAATATATATTAGGGAGAATATTACAGTAACAAAAGTTTCATTTTGTAGAAATATACTACCTAACAAGATATATGACGAATTTCATATCAAAAGCTTTTTCATACTTCTTTCTTAATTTGCACATAGCTGCTCCATCATTTTTCTACAATTTTCTTTTGTTAAGCCTTATTATAGCAATTTATGATTTTATGGGAGCACTTATGTTGTTAAATACAAAATAATGTAGTGAATTACGGGTTATACGATTTTATAGAAGGTGATCGTTTCGATGTTTATCATGATTACCGTGATTAATACCGCAAATACCCTCGTAATCTTTTGCTTTTCTTTTTACTACCACCACAATTATGAAAAGGGCAATGATAAGTACAGCAAACACAGTAATCAAAATCCAATTTAGCAGTGTCATTTTGTTTTACCCCCGAATATATTTTTAATGGCAGCGTTTTTCTTTTTATTCACCCATTGGAATAAAGTAAAATATGGATATAATATGATACCGCCTGCGACAATTACTCCAATACTTAACGTTCCGAATACTGCATCTACGGCATTAGGTCCGTGAAAGGCAGATGGAGCAGACAGCGAACTGGACATGTAATTACGCAATACCTGTAGCTGAGTGGCTAACGATTCGGATAAAGCAGATACTTGGTTTGAGGCTGCAAGATTTACAGGTGTTTCTGATTTTGGAAGAATTTCAGTTGTTTGGTAGTCGCCGAAAGCGCATGTTGTTGTGACACTGCCATCTTGCGTATCGGTTGGTTCGATAGTAACTGTTGATAAATGATGTCCTGTAGCAGGGATACTTTCGATATGCTGTTCATGACAGACGGAACAAACCATGGTATTGCTGCCTTCTTGTGTACAAGTAGGTTCTGTCACAGTATAAGTCCATTCATGTCCTAGTGCGGGAAGTGATTCGGAAGAGGTGAAACCGCATAGAGAACATGTGGCAATTTTCAATCCATTTTCTGTACAAGTGGGTTCTATTACAGTAGTAGATAAATTGTGCCCCAATGCAGGAATCACTCTTGTTTCAGAATAGTCACAGCGGGAACAGGCGGTAACTTCACTTCCTTCTGTAATGCAGTTGGGTTCTGTAACAATTGTAGACAAATCATGTCCCAATGCAGGAATCACTTTTGTATCGAAATAATCACAGCGAGAACAAGTAGTTACTTGACTTCCGTTTTCTGTACAAGTAGGGGGAGTTGTAACCGTGTTTAAATCATGCCCTAATGCAGGAAGTGTTCGGATACATACATCATTGCATCCGTTGCAGAGCATAATTTCTTCTCCTTGCTGCGTACAGGTGGGTTCGGTTTTTATAGACCATTGGTTGGACCATCCATGTCCGGCTGGAGGAGTCTCATCAGGACCGATGTAGTGAATATTTCCGTCGGTAATGGATAAGTCATCTTGTGTGGACTTCTCTGTATCCGCATTACTCAGTATGAACAATACAGTTTCTTGTGCAACAATAGTCGATTCGCAAATATCAGTTGTGTAGGAAGAAGCAGTATCATGAACAGACGATACAGTAGCCGCGTTTATAACAGAAAAATATGAAATGGCAGAGATTATTATAATAAAAGAAAGTATTAAGGATATTTTTGCTCTCACTACGCGTATCACCGCCTTTCTTTACGTTTATATCATATATTATTTATACGCATTACAACAGTGTTTTGAAGTAAACAACAGCATAATGCTTTAAATAACATTTTCTGGAGTTTGAAAGGTTAATGATGTAGAATTAAATGTTTTAATTTGAGGAACTGATACAATATAGGAGCGATGTATTCGTAAAAATCCCTTTGGTAAAACGGTGATTTCCAGCTTTCCGATAGAAGAATAGAATTCAAATTGTTCGTTATTATCATAATGAACTGTAATGATACGCTGGAATACCTCAAAATAATAAATGGACTGAATAGGAATATTGCGATATTCTCCAATTCCTTTTAACAATATAAATTCCTGCTCTTTTTCTACAGCTTTGTTCAGCGCATTGGTCAAAATAGCATTTGTTTTTTCTGTGGAGGTGATTCCTTTGACAATATAATGAAATGCCTGCACGTCAAACGCATCAATTGCATAATCCGAAGAGACGGTGACAAAAACAATTTCTCCATGGAAATGGAAGGGGGCTTGGCGCAGTTTTAATCCGGTTTCAATGCCATTGATACCGGGCATATGAATATCCAACAATAAAATATCAATTGGTTTTTCATTATTGGAAATATGGAATAGCGCTTGTTCTCCTGTTTTAAATCGAACAACTTCAATTGCAATATTTTTTTCTTTTGCTAAAGTATATATTAAATCTGAGTAATAGTTCAGATCTTGCTCATTATCGTCACACAGTGCTATTCGCATAGATTGGTCTCCTTTGCATAATGTTACCCAGACTAGGTGAGTATATAAACGCAATATATTTTTATCAAGTTGAGATTCAATGATGAAAAGAAACATTTGTTATATTATATCTATAAATAGAGTTTTTTTCAACATGAGATGTCGCTTTCCACATATCAGGATGATAAATAGAATCCATATTACCGAATATAACAAAAAAATACATAAAAAAGATAAAAAGTTTTATATTAGCCTATATATCTTTTACATAAAAAAATATATAGATTGTCTATTTCTATAAAATTTTATTTATAATATATATTTTAATAGGTATACTTTAACAAAAAGCTTTTAATATTAGTTTTTGTGATGAAAAAGCAGTAAAAACGGCACTTTTTAATTCTTTTTTTACAATAATAGTAAATTTGAAAAGGTATACTTTAACATAATTTCTAATAAATTACAATATTTTGTGACCATTTTCAACAGTATAAAATGAATATTCATTTTTCCATATTAAAATATTCAGCTTATAATCTAAATCACACGACTGTTATCCGGTTGGTGATGCCTATTTTTAACATCTATCATCCCAAAACACAGTGATGTGTGCTTTGGTTCTGTCACTTATATAACATTTCTATCCATCACCTTTCTGTGTTTAAGATGTCAAAGATGCCATAAATAAAAGAGACCTATGTTTATGTAACCACAGGTCTCTTTTTATATAGTTATCATTTTTCTGACTTTTACATAAATCAAATATAATAATGTGTCATCATGGATTGCGAATAGCGGCTTGTGCGGCTGCCAAACGTGCAATTGGAACACGGAATGGGGAACAGGAAACATAGTTCAATCCTACTTTGTGGAAAAATTCAACAGAAGAAGGATCGCCGCCATGCTCACCACAAATTCCCAGTGAGATATCCGGTCTGGTAATACGTGCTAACTTTGCAGCCAACTCCACTAATTGTCCCACACCGGTCTGGTCCAGCTTTGCAAATGGGTCAAATTCAAATATTTTGTGCTCATAGTAATCATTTAAGAATTTTCCGGCGTCGTCTCGGCTAAAACCAAATGTCATTTGCGTTAGGTCGTTGGTGCCAAAACTGAAAAATTCTGCTTCTTTTGCAATTTTATCGGCGGTTAAAGCGGCACGTGGCACTTCTATCATAGTACCAACAAGATATGTCATCTCTATACCACTGTCGGCAATTAATTGGTCAGCGGTTGTTGTAACAATATCTTTTACAAATTTTAGTTCTTTTTCTTCACCTACCAGTGGAATCATAATTTCAGGAGTAATATGGATATTTGGATTTTGTTTCATAACCGCAATTGCTGCTTGTATGACAGCTTTTGTTTGCATTTGTGCAATTTCAGGGTAAGAAACAGCCAAACGGCATCCGCGATGTCCCATCATTGGATTGAATTCGTGCAGGCTTGCAATCACATCTTTCAAGTGCGCGATGGTTACATGCAGCTCTTCAGCAATTTGAAGGATATCTTCTTCTTTTGTAGGCAAGAATTCATGCAGTGGTGGGTCCAGAAAACGAATGACCACGGGGGCGCCTTCCATTGCTTGATAAATTCCTTCAAAATCTTTTTGTTGGTAAGGCAATAATTTTTCAAGCGCTTCTTTTCTTTCCTGAGTAGTGGTAGCAACAATCATTTCGCGCATGGCTTTGATGCGGTCAGCCTCAAAAAACATATGCTCTGTGCGGCACAATCCAATTCCTTCGGCGCCAAAACTACGTGCTTGCTTTGCATCATGAGGATTATCTGCATTTGCATACACCTTTAGGCGGCGAGCACTGTCAGCCCATTGCATAAAACGACTGAAATCCCCTGAAATGGAGGCTTCTACTGTAGGCAAAGCCTGACCGTAAACGGCTCCGGTGGAACCGTCTAAAGAAATGTAATCTCCTTCGTGATAGGCTTTTCCGCCTAATGTAAATTGTTTTGCCTCATAGTCTACTGTAATTTCTCCGCAGCCCGATACACAACATGTACCCATGCCGCGGGCGACAACTGCGGCGTGGGAGGTCATACCTCCGCGAACAGTTAGAATACCTTGTGCAGCAGACATACCTTCAATATCTTCCGGTGATGTTTCCAAACGCACTAAAATTACTTTTTCACCTTTATTTGCCCATTCTTTTGCATCTTCAGCTGTAAAGACAATACGTCCGCATGCAGCACCCGGTGAAGCGGCAAGACCTTTCCCGATTGGCGTTGCTGCTTTTAATGCTTTTGCATCAAATTGAGGGTGTAATAAAGAATCCAACTGTTTTGGTTCCACACGAAGTACGGCGTCTTTTTCTGTGATTTTTCCTTCATCGACCAAATCAACTGCAATTTTTAAAGCTGCTGCTGCCGTTCTTTTTCCGTTTCTTGTTTGCAGCATATACAATTTGCCGTGTTCAATGGTAAATTCCATATCCTGCATGTCGGCATAATGGTCCTCTAAAGTTTGCGCAATTGTGGAAAATTGTTCGTAAATTTCAGGCATGGTGTCTTTAGATGGGAGATAGGTTCAGGAGTACGAATGCCGGCAACAACGTCTTCTCCTTGTGCATTCATTAAGTATTCGCCAAACAGTTTCTTTTCACCTGTGGCAGGATCGCGGGTAAATGCTACGCCGGTACCGGATGTATTGCCTGCATTGCCGAATACCATTGCCTGTACGTTTACAGCGGTTCCCCAGCTGTAAGGAATTTCATTCATACGGCGATACACGTTTGCTCTTGGATTATCCCAAGAGCGAAATACAGCTTTGATGGCTTCCAGAAGCTGAGTGCGAGGTTCGTTGGGAAATGGTTCGCCTTTTTGTTTATGATAAAAGGCTTTAAATTGTGCGACCAAATCTTTTAAATCATCTGCGGTAAGCTCTGTGTCATGAATAACGCCCTTTTCTTTTTTCTTAGCGTCAATCATGTCTTCAAAAGCACTTTTGGGTAATTCCATTACAACATCGGAGAACATTTGAATAAAACGACGGTAGGAATCATATGCAAAACGAGGATTTTCCGTAAAAGCGGCCAATCCTTCCACTACAGTATCGTTTAAACCTAAATTTAGGATGGTGTCCATCATTCCTGGCATAGAAGCTCTTGCTCCCGAGCGAACAGATACCAATAAAGGATTGGATGGGTCACCGAATTTTTTTTCGCAAATGGTTTCCATTTTAGATAAGTACTCATAGATTTGAGCTTGAATTTCATCGTTAATTTGACGACCGTCTTCATAATATTGCGTACATGCTTCGGTTGAAATGGTAAAGCCTTGAGGAACCGGCATTCCAAGTACGGTCATTTCTGCAAGATTTGCACCTTTTCCTCCCAATAACTCTCTCATGGTGCCATTTCCTTCAGAAAACAGATAAACATATTTATGTGCCATATTTTAAATCCTCCCATACATTTTTTGTTATTTTGTTGAATCATTGGGGTTTGTGCGAATTCTACAAAATTTTATTATTTTTACACATCTATATTAACTATTATATCAAATTTGAGAAAATTTTTCCATAGATTTTTATTGTTTTTTTAATATTTCATAAATTTACGAGAAAAGTGTTGGTTTGGGCTTGAAAAATTGTGCGGTTATTGAGATAATAGTTAAGTTAAAAGGTACAGCTTTCTATCTTTAAAAAAGATAAATATACAGAACGAAGAATCATTCTTTGTTTGGAGGATGAACTATGGCAAATTTAGACTGTGCGATTATCCTTGCCGGCGGTGAGGGTAAACGCATGAAATCCAATAAGCCAAAAGTATTATCACAGGTATTGTTTCAGCCAATGCTGAAGTGGGTGGTAGATGCTGTTTTAAAGGCTGATTTGGAGAATCTTTGCGTGGTGTCCGGATTTATGCATGAATGTGTAGAGGATTATCTGGATGAGTTGCAGGAACAGGAAGAACAATATCATCATATTTGTTTTGCATATCAAAGTGAACGTAAGGGAACTGCTCATGCCGTTATGATGGCAGATGCATTTTTAAAGGAACACAGCGGCGGTGATGTCTTAATTTTAAATGGAGACGCACCGCTTGTGGATGAAGCGGTCATCAGAGCTTCTTATGAACAGCACAAAAAAGAACAGAATGCCGTTACTGTGATTGCGGCAACGCTGGAGGACGCAACAGGGTACGGTCGTGTAGTGCGCAATCATCAAACAGGTGCATTGACTGCTATTGTAGAACAAAAAGATGCAGATGAGGAAACCTTAAAAATAAAAGAGGTAAACTCCGGTGCATACTGGTTTCACATTGACGATTTGCTGTCTGTGCTATACAATATAGATAACTGCAATGCACAGGGAGAATATTATCTGCCGGATGCGATTCAATTATTGCTCAAAGCAGGAAAAAAAGCCGGCGCTTATACGGCGGATAATGCAAATGCTGTTCTGGGTGCCAATGATTGTATGCAGCTGAATCATTTAAACGTCATTGCGCGGGAGCTTATTTTAAAGCAGCATATGCAAAACGGAGTGGAAATTCCTTGTACAGATGGTGTGGTGATAGGTCCTAATGTTACATTGGGAAAAGGAAACCGCATTTTGCCAACGACGATATTAATCGGGAATACAACCATTGGAGACAGCTGTGTCATTGGTCCCAATACCGTGGTGAGTGATAGTATCGTTGGAAATGAGATTACATTACATAACGTACATTGCATTGCTTGTAGATTGGAAGATCATCAATCGCCTGCACCATTTAGTACCATTCAAGGTAACTGATGAAACAGAAAGATATATTAATGATTTGCTTCGAAAAACGGAGCCTTATATGTTAATAGGGGGATTTTACGAATGAATATTCATGGTAAAGATATTAAAATTTTTGCCGCTAATTCTACTGTTCGAGTGTCAGAACAAATTGCCGAGTGTTTAGGTCTGCCTTTGGGCAAGTCTGAGGTTTCTACTTTCAGCGACGGTGAGATTACCGTTTCTTTGTTTGAATCTGTGCGTGGTTCTGACTGCTTTATTATTCAGTCTACATGTGCGCCGGTGAATAATAACATTATGGAAATGCTGATTATGATTGACGCAATGAAACGTGCTTCCGCTGCTCGCATTACAGCGGTAATTCCTTACTTTGGTTATGCACGTCAAGACCGTAAAGCAAAAGCGCGTGACCCAATCTCAGCCAAATTGGTTGCAGATTTGATTACCACTGCAGGAGCTGACCGTGTATTGACAATGGATTTACACGTACCGCAAATTCAGGGCTTTTTTAACATTCCGGTTGACCATTTGTTGGGTGCTCCTGTTTTGTCTAATTATTTAAAAGACCGCATTGGTGACAATGTGGACGAATATGTGGCAGTATCCCCTGACCTTGGTTCCGTAACCCGTGCCAGAACATTCGCGACAAGATTGGGTTGCCCTTTGGCAATTGTGGACAAGCGTCGCCAAAAAGCAAATGTATCTGAGGTTATGAACATTATTGGTGATGTTCGTGGAAAAAAAGTAATCTTAATTGATGATATGGTGGATACCGCCGGTACATTGTGCAACAGTGCACAGGCTTTGATTGATAAGGGTGGTGCCACAGAGGTTATCGCTTGTGCAACCCATGGTGTTTTGTCAGGCCCCGCAATTGAGCGTCTGCAAAACAGTTGTATCAAAGAATTAATTTTGCTGGATACCATTCCGCTTCCTCCGGAAAAGGCAATTCCTAAAATTACATTGCTTCCGGTGGCTCCGTTGTTTGCAGAAGCAATCGAGCGTATTTATGAGGATAAACCTGTATCTACAATGTATACATTTTAATTAAATATTGCATAAAGTCAGGCGAGGTAGGCAACTATCTCGCCAAAACTTTGTTGCGTGAAAAGGAGTGTTATCATGCTGAAAGATATTTTTGCATCCATATCCAAACCAAAAGCAGGACCGATTGAATATGTAATCGTCGGACTTGGTAATCCCGGAATTCAATATGAGGGAACACGCCATAATGTAGGCTTTATGGTGCTGGATTATATTGCAAAACAATGCAATGTTTCCATAGACCGTATGAAGTTTAAAGGTATGACATGCGATACTACCCTAAACGGAAAAAGAGTTTTGCTGTTAAAACCCATGACATACATGAATTTAAGTGGAGATTCTGTACGGGACGCCATGAATTTCTATAAATTGACACCCGATCGTGTTATAGTTGTATATGACGACATCTCTTTGCAGCCGGGAAAGCTGAGAATCCGTTTGAAGGGAAGCCACGGCGGTCAAAACGGTATGAGGAGTATCATTGAACAATGCGGAACCGATACTTTCCCCAGAATCAAAATGGGAATCGGGGCAAAACCGAATCCCGGTTGGGATTTGGCCGATTGGGTATTGTCTAAATTCGGTACGCAGGAATTAAAACCATTGGAACAAGCCATTGAAAATGCCTACCGGGCGGCCGCTCTCATGGTACAGAATAAAGCAAATGAGGCAATGAATCAATATAACTCTTAAGAATACAGAAGTACAGGAAAGGAGGAGGAGCATGAACTTTTTAAAAGCAGGTATGCATAAGCTTCCTGAATATATGCAGTTAAGGCAGGCGGTTGAAAGCAATGCATTGCCTGCAGTAGCAACGGGATTGTCCGGTATTCATAAAGCAACTATAATCAATGCTTTGGTGCAGGATACCAATAAAACAGCGTTGCTTTTGGCGGCAGATGAAGCGGAAGCACAAAGAATTTGTCAGGACTTAACCTCTATGGGATTGCGTTCTTTTATTTATCCCACAAGAGATTTTACATTTCGCAATGTAGAAAGTGCTTCCCGTGAATATGAACATCAGCGTATTCAAGTATTGTCCCGTATTTTAAAACATGACTGCGATGTTGTCGTTGCATGTATGGACGCTGCGCTGCAATATACCATTCCTCCCAACGAGTTGGAAGGACGTATGATAGAATTAAAGAAAGGTCAAACCGTCAGTTTGGAGCAAGTGGTACAATCCTTGGTTCGATGTGGTTACGTACGTGCGGAACAAATTGACGGTACCGGTCAGTTTGCAGTACGGGGAGGCATTCTGGATTTCTTCACTCCGGATGCACCGTATCCCGTTCGAATTGAATTCTGGGGCGACGAAATTGATACGATAGGATTATTTGACCTGGAAAGTCAACGCAGAACCGAAACAGTCGATGCTATAATGCTGGCGCCTTCTGTTGAAGTGTTGGTAGACAATCCTTCTGAGTTGGCAGATAAAATCGAAAAGCACGCCTCTTCTTTGAGAGGAAAAACAGCTCCCAAGGCAAAAGAAATTTTGCAAATGGAATGTGACCAACTGCGAAATGGACGTCATTTTCATTGTGCAGATAAATACATCACAATGCTTTATGATAGGACAGCAACCTTGCTGGATTATTTTTCCTTGAACGATACATTGGTGTTTGTATCCGAGTTTCACAAAGGAAAAGAAAGAATACGAACAACACAGTGGCAGTGGGCGGAAGATGTCAAGGAATATCTGGAAGAAGGTGTTCTTTGCCGCGGTTTGGATACTTACAGCGGCGACTGGATTTATATACAATCTCAGCTGGAAAAAAGGAGCACTGTTTGTTTGGAGGCTTTTGTTAGGGGAACCTATGAGGTTCCTGTTCGCACATTGCTGAATATTACTGCCAGACAGTTATCTGTGTGGGGAGGAAGCATTGCGCTATTGGAAGAAGATTTACAGGCAATGCAGTCTTCAGGACTTACTTGTATTGTGCTGGGAGGAACAGAAAAAACAGCTTCCAATATAGCAACGGATTTAAAAGAAAAAGGACTGTCTGTCGTATATATGCCGGATATGTCAGAGATACCGGACAAAGGAGTTATCATTACAACGGGAACATTATCTGCAGGGATGGAGTTCCCAGCGGCTGGTTTTGGAATTATTACACATGGACGTCATACGGGAAAAGCTGCAGCTAAAAAAAGAAAAAACAAACATGCGCAAGAATTGTACAGCCTTTCAGAATTAACAGTTGGGGATTATATTGTCCACGCTTCTCATGGTATTGGCGTATTTGAGGGAATCCACAAGATTAATATGCAAGGTGTGGTAAAAGACTATATTAAGGTACGCTATGCAAAAAAAGATACTCTGTATGTTCCTGTAACTCAATTAGATTTAGTATCTAAGTATATTGGACCAAGAGAAGATGCGACTGTTAAATTAAGCAAATTAGGCGGACAAGATTGGCAAAAAACAAAAGCACGTGTTCGTTCTGCCGTAAAAGATATGGCAAAAGAACTGATTCGGTTGTATGCACAACGTATGCAGGCAAAAGGACATGCTTTTTCGCCGGATACAGAGTGGCAGCGTGACTTTGAGGCTCACTTTGAATTTGAGGAAACAGAAGATCAGCTGCGCTGTATTAAGGAAATCAAACATGACATGGAGCTTTCCTCACCAATGGACCGGTTATTGTGCGGTGACGTTGGATTTGGTAAGACAGAAGTGGCGTTACGTGCGGCATTTAAATGTGTCAGTGATTCTTGTCAGTGCGCATTGTTGGTTCCAACTACCATATTGGCATGGCAGCATTATCAGAATATCAGCAAACGTATGGAAGGTTTTCCTGTACGTATAGAATTGTTATCCAGATTCCGTACACCAAAACAGCAGGAAGATATTCTAAAAAGGCTAAAACGCGGAGAAATTGACATGATAGTAGGTACACATCGTTTGGTGTCAAAGGATGTGCAATTTCATAATCTTGGATTACTCATTGTGGATGAGGAACAGCGTTTTGGCGTAGCACAAAAGGAGCGTTTGAAAGACAGCTATAAAAATGTAGATGTACTTACATTGTCTGCAACTCCTATCCCGAGAACACTGAATATGGCACTTTCAGGAATTCGTGACATGTCTGTCATTGAGGAGGCCCCTCATGACCGTCATCCGGTACAAACTTATGTATTGGAACATGACCAAGGTATTATCTGTGATGCAATTCGCCGTGAATTGCGGCGGGGAGGACAAGCGTATTATTTACATAATAATGTAGAAAGTATCGAGCGCGTTGCTGCTTCTCTGCAAAATCAAATTCCTGAGGCGAAAGTTGGCTTTGCACACGGAAAAATGACAGAAAGTGAATTGTCTGAAATCTGGAGAAAATTGCTCGAACAAGAAATAGATGTTTTGGTTTGTACCACCATTATTGAAACAGGGGTAGATGTACCAAATGTAAATACATTAATCATTGAAAATGCGGATTGTATGGGGCTTTCACAGCTGCATCAAATCCGTGGACGTGTGGGACGTTCTTCCAGAAGAGCTTATGCTTATTTTACGTTTACCCGCAACAAAATTTTGACAGAGGTAGCTCAAAAACGGCTTTCCGCCATTCGAGAATTTACAGAGTTTGGTTCCGGTTTTAAAATTGCAATGCGCGATTTGGAAATCAGAGGTGCAGGTAATATTTTAGGCGGAGAACAGCATGGTCATATGGAAACAGTGGGTTATGACCTTTATTTAAAGCTGCTGGGAGAAGCAGTTAAAATGGAAAAGGGAGAACTGCCTTCTGCTCCTGTAGACAACGAATGTTTGGTAGATATGCAGGTTCAGGCACATATACCGGAACGGTACATTGAAAATCTCAGTCAGCGTTTGGATATTTACCGCAGGATTGCAGGTATTAAAAATCAGGATGATGCCTTGGATGTCTTGGATGAATTGACAGACCGTTTCGGGAAGCCTCCGGTATCTGTTCAAGGGCTGATTGATATTGCATTGCTGCGTAATATGGCGTCACAAATTGGTATATTTGAAGTAAAACAGCGTGATGATTATATTATGCTGTATCGTGAGCCGATGAATATGGAGTTTTTAGAACCGCTGATTAAAATATTAAAAGGCAGAGTGAAATTAAGCGCAGGTAATAAACCGTATGTCAGTGTTAAAGTGACGGGAAAGGAAACTCCATTACAGACACTAAAACAAGTCTTGGAGATTCTGATTTCAGATAAAAAGAAGTAAAACATAAATAAGTGAACAAATATACCATAAATTTTCACATAATGTTCACTCAGCAATTATGGACTTTTAAAATAGAACTCGGTATAATAAAAGAACGTTTCAGTTTTATAGGAGGTTTAGAATGAAATTAGTAAAAAAAGCGACTGCATTATTGGCTGTTTGTGCAATAGCAATAGGTATGACAGCGTGTGGCACTAGCAGCGGCAGTGAAATTGTGGCAGAAAATGAAAACACAAAAATTACTATGGGCGCATATGCTTATTGTATGTATTCGGCATATTATCAGGCCAGCTACTATGTACCTGATTCAACAAAATCGATTCTTTCTCAGGAGATTAATGGGCAGCCTGCCGAGGATTGGATGAGAGACAGGGCTTTGGAAAACATGAAAAGTATGTTTGTTGTAGATGCTAAAGCGAAAGAATTAGGAGTTTCTTTAACAGACCAAGAACGTAAAACAATTGATACTAATATGGATCAGGCTTGGAACTCTAGCAAAGAACAACTTTCAAAATATGGTATTACCAAAGAAGGTGCACAGCAGTTCTTCTATGATTTTAATGCAAAATTTGCTAAAATTTTCCAAACTCTATATGGAGAAGGTGGAGAAAAGGCAATTCCTGCTGAAGATAAGAAAAACTATTTTATTGAAAATTACACGGATTTTGCATACTTTACTAAATCGATATCTGGCCTATCAGATGAAGATAAAGCTGCTGCAAAAGCAAATTTAGATGGTTATGCTGCTGCCATTAACGATGGTTCTAGGACTATGGAACAAGTAGCAGAAGAGTATAAAACAGCAGAAAATTTATCAACGAATCCATTACAAAGTGATGTAACAAACTTATCTACCAACAAAAAATATGTTCAATCATATTCAGAAATGGTAGCTGCATTAAAAGAGATGCAAACGGGTAAGGCAAGAGTGGTAGAAACCAATTCTTCGTACATGTTGGTTGTAAAGAATGATATTAATGCAACAGCTGACGAAAAATTAAAAGATGAATCGGTTGAATTACAGGTGTTAGCAGCATTAAAAGAACAAGAATACATTACTGATATGAACGCTTTGGTAGAAAGTTACACAGATTATACATTACATGAAGATGTGATGAATAAATTTGATCCTGCTGTATTTGAACAATCCAGCGATACATCTTCCGCTGAATCTACTCCTGCAAGCAGTGCAGTAAGTGAAGCGTCAGAAGATACAACTTCCAGCCAGACTACAACATCTAACTAAAGCAAAAAATGGATGCATGATCATGCATCCATTTTTTATGTCTTATTATTTTGAAAAGTTTGGCATATTACCGGGTTCATGACCACCGTCTTCAAAGTAAATTTCGTACCATACAATAAAAATAAATAAAGTCCAAATACGGCGGCTGTAATCGCGTAATCCATTATAGTGGGTATCCAAACAATCAATCAGTTCCTCTGTATGGAAGAACTTCTGAGCAATAGGAGAGGTAAATGCTTCTTTTACAATGTTATAGTATTTTTTGTCCTTTAACCATACACGAGTAGGAACAGGGAAGCCGAGTTTCTTTTTCTCTGCGGTTTCCATTGGCAATCTGCGTTGTGCTGCTTTTCTTAAAGCAACTTTTTTTTGTCCTTTTTGCACACGTAAGTGAGTTGGTAAGGAAGCTGCCACTTTAAATACTTCTTTGTCTAAAAATGGTACACGCAATTCCAATGAGTTTGCCATACTCATACGGTCAGCTTTTAAGAGAATATCTCCAACCATCCATAAATTGATATCCAAATACTGCATGCGGGTGCAGTCATCCAAATGTTTTACACGGTCATAGTAAGCTGCGGTTACACTTTGAGGGCGAGTGACACAGTCTTTATTTTTCAAAAGTTTTAACTTATCTTCATAGGAGAACATATTGGCATTTCCAATGAAATATTCGTTGGTAGGTAGTTCTCCTCGTGTGACAAAGCCTTGCCCTTTGAATTGTTTTTTAGATTTTTGGGCGGTATCTTTCAACCAAGTGCGCAATCCTTGTGGAAGTTTACGATAGTTTTTAAATACCAACGGTTCATTATAAACATCATATCCGCCGAATAATTCGTCAGCACCTTCACCGGACAGCACTACTTTTACATGTTCACTTGCAATTTTAGATACAAAGTAAAGTGCAATACAGGAGGGGTCTGCCAAAGGTTGGTCCATGTGGTACTGAACATTTTTGATATTTCCCCAGAATTCATCGGAGGAAATTACTTTATAATGATGGTCCAATCCTACAATATCGGCAGTGCGTTTTGCAAAGTCGATTTCGTTGTATTTTTCTCCAAAATCAAATCCCACCGTAAAGGCCTTTTGTCCCGGAAAATAGGTAGAAACATAGCTGGAATCCACGCCACTGGAAAGGAAGCAGCCAACCTCAACGTCACTGATTTTATGAGTATCCACAGAATTCGCAAATACTTTTTCAATTTTGTCAACAGCTTGTGCTTCGGTCATATCGTTCTGCGGTTCAAACATGGCTTCCCAATAGCGGGTAGTGGTTATTTTTCCGTTTTTGTACCATAAATAGTGTCCGGGCAGTAAACAATATAGGTTTTCAAAAAAGGTTTGAGGAGGCACAGCATATTGGAATGAGAGATAGTTATTTAATGTATCATAATTAAATTTTTTCTCAAAGCCGGGGAATTGTAAAATACTTTTGATTTCAGAGCCATACACCAAATGGTCTCCAACTTTTGTGTAATGCATTGGTTTGATGCCAAAAAAGTCTCTTGCGATAAATAATGATTTATCTACCGTATTCCAAATTGCAAAGCCAAACATACCACGCAGGCGATTTAACAGCCCTTCGCGCCATTCCTCAAAGCCGTGAATTAACACTTCAGAATCTGTATGTGTAGCAAAGATATGCCCTTTTCGCTGCAATTCTTCACGTAATTCCTTATAGTTGTAGATTTCGCCGTTAAAGGTTAGTACAAGCGTTTTATCCTCGTTAAAAATTGGTTGGTCGCCTGCCTCCAAATCGATAATACTTAATCGGCGAAACCCCATTGAAATTTCCGGATTAGAAAAGTATCCGCAGCTGTCAGGACCACGGTGAATAATTTTATCCGCCATATCTTTCAGTACTCGGTCACGGTTTAATAGTTCTCCCGTAAATCCGCATATTCCACACATAACTATAAATCCTCCTAGTGTCTCCTTATTGGTTGCTTTCTTCTTGTTCTGACTGCTCTGTTTGCTGCTCTTGCTGCATATGCTGATGTGTTTCCAAAATTTCTTTTGCTACACCATTGTCAATACGCAGAAAAGCATTTGGTTCTTCTGTTACAATCGATTCTACAATTTGTAAGGATGCTTGATATACATCCATTTTAATTCCTTGGTAAACAGGCGGTTCTTCTTCGTTTAGATAAAAGACATATTCTATGGTATTTTTATCATGGTCAATACCACAATAAAAGCTTTTTTCCGGTGTAACACCCCATTTTGCGGTTACCACTTGTGTGAGAGCTACTTTTACAAGTTCTGTAGCGTAATCATTCAGTCCTGCTTCAAGAATGAGTATTTTTTCTTTTAATTCTTCAATATTTGTAACAATGCGTTTTTTTATCTCTTTCAAACCTGATACGGAAATTTGCTTTAATACAGCAGGATCTTCGTCTTTTGGCTGAACATAAATCATAAACTTACGTATTTTGTCTTGATAAAGGCAGGAATATACCATTTGCGTTTCATAATCGCAGGAACCGCATCTCCAGAAGAATAAGGTTTCATCCAGCACTTTATCACGCATTTCTCTATCTGTTGGAATGGTGATAGAGGGGTATGCGATAAATTCTTCCAGAACACCGCAGCTTGGGCATCCTACTACTTTTTTCATGCTTTTTGCCATAAAGGGCACCACCTTTAGTTTATAATTAAAATAAAAATTCTATGCATTGTTATTTAAAATTGTTCCGCCGCCTATAACGGTATCTCCGTCATAAAAAACCACGGCTTGTCCAGGTGTAATGGAACGCTGCGGCTCATCAAACATAACTTGTACCAGACCATTTTCCATTGGTAGCAACACCGCAGGTGCAGGTGGAGCTTGGTAGCGAGTCTTAGCGGTTGCTTTTAAAGGCTCCGTTAAACGTTCAATGGAAATCCAGTTGATGTCTCCTGCGACTAACTGTTTTGCATATTGGCTGCCTGCCTTACCCAATACAATTTGATTCTGCTCTGCATTTATTTTGGTAACAAACATCGGTTCTCCAAATGAGATACCAAGACCTTTTCTTTGTCCTATAGTATAATGCGCAATTCCTTTATGAGTACCAAGTACTGTTCCGTTTTCATCTACAAACTGGCCGGGTTCCGCTTTTTTGCCTGTATAACGTTCAATAAAACCGGCATAATCTTTATCCGGAACAAAGCAAATTTCTTGACTGTCCGGTTTATTGGCAACAATCAACCCTGCTTCCTGTGCAATAGCACGAATTTGAGGTTTTGTATAAGAGGCAAGGGGCAGCAAAGTATGCTCCAATTGAAATTGGGTTAGGGAATATAATACATAGCTTTGATCTTTTGCCGCAGGCGCTTTTTTTAGCAGCCATCGTCCCAGTTCATTTTGCTCAATGCAAGCATAATGTCCGGTTGCAACGTAATCAAACCCCAATTCTATTGCGCGTTTCATCATTGCATTAAATTTTACATGGCGGTTGCATGCAATACAAGGATTTGGTGTGCGTCCCTGTTCATATTCTTTTACAAAATAATCAATAACAGTTTCTTCAAAGATATCCGTAAAGTTAAATACCAAATGCTCTATTCCAATTTTATAGGCAACTCTTCTGGCATCATCAATATCGTCTATGGAGCAGCATCCGCCGGAAACGCATTGTTCCATATAACGGTCCGGTCTCAAACGCAGGGTAACACCTGTAACATCATACCCCGCATTTTTCAATAACAAAGCGGCGACAGAGCTGTCTACACCGCCGCTCATTCCTAACATTACTTTTTTTTTCATATAGTTACTGCCTTTTACATTTTCTGTACTGTACTCTTTAAAATAGACCGAGACAGGCTCAGCCTCGGTCTATTTTAAAATCATTATTTTTCTGTGTCTCCAAATGGGTGAATATGATTATCTTTAATAATCGGAATTTGATTTTCTTCCTCGGAAGCAGCTTCACTTTCAGAAGATTCTTTTTTATAGTCTTCGCCGCAGCTGCCGTGAACGTCACAAATATTTTTGACAATTTCCTCATCGGAAGGAAAATCACTGCTGTTTAATGTATCCTCGGCAGAAATTTCTTTCTCGGCAATCATTTCGTTATTTATGGTTTCCGTATAATCCCAGGAAGAAGCTTCTTCGGCATTTTCACAACTGGCAAAGCCCAAATCTTCACATGCGGATTCAAAATCCTCATCACAGAAGAAGTCTTCTGCATCAATGGTTAATTCGTCTAATTTTGTAAGAGCACGGTCTATGCGGTTATTTGCATGTTCCACCGCCTTACAGTAAAATTCCGTTTCTTCATTTTCTTCCTTACGCAAATGATTAAAATAATATTTACCAAGTGCGATGTGCTTGGTTTGCTTTGTTTCTTCTTCACGAATTACATATTTAATGCGGTTAATCAAATTGTTTTACGATTCTTTTCTACTACTAAATTTACAGCAGATGAAAATCCTTGATAAACGTTATGTAAAATACTCATGATTCCTCACTATTCTCTGCCAATGGTGTAATTTGTGGGGTATGTTATATCAATCATATGGTTTGTTGGCAGTCAAACCATATGACAGTATTATAAATTATGTTTATACAGAACTATTATAACGCATATGACATAAAAAAAACAGGGTTTTTCTTCTAATTTTACTGATATGATAAAAATTTACATTCTGTATACATGATACTGGAAAAATCGTTCGTTTTATTCGTTGTCTTTAGCATTTCACATGATATAATAAAAAATAAAAGAACATATGTTCTGAAAGGCGTGGGAAATTTGGAAGACACACAATGGGCCAAGGCTTATTTGCAGCAGGCAGATACCATTCGTTTTTATATCAAAGAATTAAAACAGCAGATGAATTGCTCTGACTGTTTCGGACAAAGTACTGTAAAAGCACGGATAGACATATTGTATGGAATGTATTTGGATTGCAAACATATAGGAGATTTTTTACATAAACGTGCGCAAGTTGAGAAGGTATTAAAACAAGAAAGGAGAGAGAGGGCAAGTGTCAAAAAGGTTACTGAACTTGGATACCATGACAGAAAGCATATTTGGAATGCAACAGTATCAATCTCAAAACAGTTCACAAATGGATACGGAATATCGTCGGATGCTGAAAGTGTTGACCAAAGCTATGCAGGGAGAACTGACAAAAAGACAATATGATTGCATGTATGCTTATTATTTTGAAAATAAGACACAAGCACAAATTGCAAAAGAATTGGGGATTGGAGCTCCTACAGTAAACAAACATATGAAAAAAGCAAAAGAACGTTTATTTAAGGTCATGCGCTATTCTTTTCAAAGGCTTGAGTGATAGAAAGTTGATTGTATTTTATGTAATAAAAAACGCTTGTATTACATGAATACAAGCGTTTTTTGTTTCATTGGAAAATACTTAAGAGGTGTTTGCAACCTTCCTTAGTTTTCCGGAGACGATTCACTTGAGAAGAATCCATATCCCATTCCTTTATTGTAAAGTCCGTAACAGTCCAATGTTTTTTGAGAGGAATCAAGACCAACACTGCCATATCCCCAACCGATAAACTCTTCCGTTAGATTTTTCACAGAAGTTTGCGGTGTATAAAATAAAAACTCTTTTCCGCTTTCTAATCCGTAAGGCTCTGAGGCAATATAGCGTACGCCATCTGTAATCCATTCTTTACTTTCTGTACTTTCGGTAGTGATTTCTTTTAGCGTCATAGCATAAGTATTATCATCTATTTGTTGAATATTGTCGAATACTCCGCTAAATTTACAGATATAAACGGTACCGTGAGGATAGCCTTCACCAATGAATCCCATATCAGAGTCATGATAACTGCCTTCAAAAGAACCATCTCTGTTTAATGTGATGGAAGTTGCCCATGCACCGGCTCCGCTGGAGAATGTCATTGTTAAAGGCGAGGTATTCGGCAAATACATCTCTTTATTTTGCGAAGTTTCTTCCGTTTTGGATTCTGTTGAAGATTCATTCTGGTTTTCTTGGGCCGAAACATTGCTGTGCAGTTCTTCTTGTGCAGAATTATTACTTTCAGTATGTGATTCCTGATGGTTGTTTCCACTGCATCCGCTTAAAATACCAATTCCCATGGTAAGACATATCAATGCCATTCCGGTTTTTAGTATATTTTGTTTTGTAATCAAAACATACACCTCCTTTCATTTCCTAATCATTTTTACAATGTTTTATAAAAAAGAAAGCAAGTCAAAGGTACTTTTTTACTGCCAAAATCCAACACCACTTTTTTCTCTCCTGACCGCTGAAACCCTCTGCGTTCATAAAATTGGTAGGTACAAGCATCATCGGTATATAGGTAGACCTGTTTTCCTTTTTCACGACGCTCCAATTCTTCCAATAGTTTGCTGCCGATTCCCTTCTGTTGGAAGGCAGGATTTGCGGCAAGAAATACAATCTGACCGTCAGGACAATGGCATTTTCTATATTCACGAAATAACACTTGGTTTGTGGTATCGTAAACACCTGCACCGCCCTTATAAAACAATTTTTGTAATAGATTGAATATTTGGATATACATTGTTTTTCCAAAAGACCTGTATGATTTCTTTTCTCCCTTGATGTCCGCCAACAATACTCCTGCGAGTTTTTCTCCCACATAAGCTGCAATTACCTGAGTAGCACGGTTGAGTTCATCATACCAAAAATAATTTCCGTATAGATATAGTAGAAATTTGTTGTCCAAATAGAGGTCAAAGTGCATACCTGTTTTGGCAAACTGTATTGCTTTTTTATAATCCTTCTTTTTGATATTTGTGATTTGAATCTCCATCGGTTTTCACTCCAAATGTTATCATATATAACAGAATGGTATTTGTTTTATTATAGCATTTTTAACAGAACAAATGCTATAACGTTCCGCAACAAACCAAATTTTAAATTTGGTTTGTTGCAAGGCTGTTATAACCGTTAAAGTGTTCTCATAATGAATATAGAAGAGATGCTCCTTTCGGCGTTTGTTTTGTTGCTGTTATGAGGCGGTTATAATATGGAAGGAATGGTTACACGGTTTCCAATACGTAAGTGTTACAACGTTTTGCCTGATAACTCTTTGATTGTACTGCTGCTATGTGGCTGTGACAGCATATCATAAAAATCTACATACATGTTATAGAAAATTTCTTTCGAGAAATGAAAAAAGAGCAAAAGCACTCGCTTTGCTCTTTTTATCTTTTGAGATACTCTTTTAAAGTTTATCCGAAAAGTTTGGAAGTAAAATAGATTGTAAATCTTTTGCTGTTTCCACAAATTGTGTAGCACCTTCCCGCTCCATTTCTTCACGGGTGCCGTAGCCATACAATACGCCTATGAAATTGGTATTTGCATGTTTCGCACCATGGGCGTCAAAGTGGGTATCTCCTATCATTACGGCATGACTGGGTTTTGTATTGCAATGAAGAAGACCTTTTTCAATCAGTTCTGTTTTATTGCTGTGTCGTTCGTCTAAATCTGCACCTGCCATATAATCTAAAAATGGGGTTACTTTTAAATGGTCCAACACAATTTTCGCCATTGGTTCCGGCTTGGAGGTTGCAACGCACAATTTTGCTCCGTGCTCTTTTAAATTTTGCAGCAGTTCCATAATATACGGAAATGTGCTGTTATTATAAATACCGCCGTTTAAATAAACATCTCTGTAATGAGCAACGCCAATATCTGCTTCTTCCTGCGTCATGCCGCAAAAATGAATAAAGCTGTGGCATAAGGGCGGACCAATAAATTTGCGTAACGTAGCTTTATCGGGAATAGGTTTGTTCATACGCTGTAAAGCTTCAGTTACGCATTGAAATACGCCGGGTGCAGATTGTGCAAGGGTGCCGTCCAAGTCGAAAATAACAGTTTCAAATGGTAATAGTTGTTTCATAGTGCCTCCCGTAACTATTGTAATTTACGGTCCAATGCTTTTTTGGCAAAGCTTTCTTTTTTTACACTCACACGAGTATGTGTGCCGGTGGCAATCACGCCTGCATTATCTGTTGCAGTCAATTTGAATTCAAAAAAACGTCCGTCGACTTTTGTCAACTCGGCTTCGGCCGTTACGGTAACTCCTTCCGCTGTTGGACATAAATGCTGTACACAAATTTCGGAGCCAACCGTTGTATAAATATCTTCAATATAACGTGCGGCAAGGTCGCATGCAGCACCTTCCATCAATGCAGCTACCATAGGAGTAGCGAATACATCAACAGTACCGCTTCCCACACTGGAGGCCAATTGGTTTTTTGTAACAGTCAGTTGTCTGGTCGCTTTTGCTCCAATTTCAGGATTGTTCATAGTGTATACTCCTTTATGATTGATATTCTTTTAGTATTTCCTTCTTTTTCTGTAAGCCTATAAAAAGATATTTCATTTGAATATGAAAAATTGCACAGTCATCTTTTGTCGTCATCACAATTCGGCAATAGCAACAAAACATAAATGGAAATGATTCTCTTGCAATTATCTAAATTTTGGTCTTTGGCAAGAGCTCTTTGTTGTTAAAAATTGCTTTGCAATTTTTCTTATGATATAATTAAAAAATTCAGCAGAAATATGCTGTTTGTTCATCATAACACATTTTATCGCATTTTAAAAGATACACTTTTTTGGAAATAGAATGAATCGAAAAGGATGATTTATATGGATTTTGTTACAGCGTTATCCACACAATTTCAATTAAAACCGTGGCAAGTTCAAAAGGTAATGGAATTGATTGACGAAGGAAATACCATTCCTTTTATTGCCAGATACCGTAAAGAAGCGCATGGCTCATTGGACGACCAAGCGTTACGCCAAATTGCAGACCGATTAGAGTATTTACGTTCTTTGGAAAAGAAAAAAGAGGAAGTGGCTCGACTGATTGAGGAGAGCGGGTCTATGACTTCGGAAGTGTCGCAGGCATTGGAAAAAGCAGAGACACTCTCGGAAATTGACGATATTTACCGTCCGTTTCGTCCAAAGAGAAAAACGCGTGCATCAGTGGCAAAAGCAAAAGGATTGCAGCCGCTGGCAGATTGCATCTTGGAACAAAATCCACAAATCAATCCGGAACAGGAGGCTCTGGCCTATCTTAGTGAAGAATTGGAGGTCACCTCAGCAGAAGAGGCACTGCAAGGAGCGAACGATATTATTGCAGAACTCATTTCTGATGATGCGAGCATTCGTAAAAGGCTGCGGGTTGTGACAATGGAACATGCCTTGTTAACATCCAAAGCGTCAAATCCGGAAGAAGATTCTGTATATGCGCAGTATTATGAATTCTCTCAGCCTGTAAAACAGATTGCAGGACACCGCGTACTTGCAATTGACCGCGGAGAGAGAGAAGGTTTTTTAAAAGCTGCAGTGGATTTGGATAAAGAAAAGGGACTGCATATTTTATATAGTACCTATGTAAAAGGAGACTCTTTATGTGCGGAATTGGTACGTCAAGCTGCAGAGGACAGTTATTCCCGTTTGATTTTCCCTTCCATTGAGCGTGAAATTCGTGCAGAACTGACAGAACAAGCAGCGGAACAAGCCATTAAAGTGTTTGCGGTAAATTTGCGTCAATTGTTAATGCAGCCTCCTGTAAAAGGAAATGTAGCAATGGGACTTGACCCGGGGTATCGTACAGGCTGTAAAGTGGCAGTTGTGGATGCAACCGGAAGGGTACTGGATACAGGTGTGATTTATCCAACTCATTCCAAGGCAAAGGCGCAGGAAGGCAAACGAGTGATAAAAGATATGATTGCCAAACATGGTGTTACGGTGATAGCCATTGGCAATGGTACTGCCTCTAAGGAAACAGAGCTGTTTACCGCAGAAGTGATTGCGGAAATGCAGGGTACGCCTGTTCAGTATATGGTAGTAAGTGAAGCAGGAGCGTCCGTATATTCTGCTTCTAAATTGGCAGCGGAAGAGTTCCCGGATTTTGACGTTACACTGCGCAGTGCCGTATCTATTGCACGCAGATTGCAGGACCCGCTGGCAGAGCTTGTTAAAATTGACCCAAAAGCAATCGGGGTGGGACAATATCAGCATGATATGCCCAAAAAACGTATGGATGAAGCCTTGGGCGGTGTGGTAGAAGACTGTGTAAACTCCGTTGGTGTGGATTTAAATACAGCTTCTCCTTCCTTATTGGAGAAAATTGCGGGTATCAGTACAACCGTATCAAAAAACATTGTACAGTATCGTGAAGAAAACGGAGCATTCCAATCTCGTGCAGAATTAAAAAAGGTGCCAAAGCTTGGCCCAAAAGCATTTGAGCAGTGCGCAGGATTTTTACGTGTCAACGAGAGCAAAAATATGCTGGACCATACCGCAGTGCATCCGGAATCCTATGATGCGGCAAAAGCCTTGTTAACATTATGTGGTTTTGATACAAAAGCCATAGGAAAGCAGAACTTGGCAGGCTTAAAAGAAAGAGTAGACGGAATCGGCTTACAGCAGGCAGCGGAGCAGCTGGGGATTGGTGTGCCGACGCTGCAGGATATTATAAAAGAATTGCTTCAGCCGGGGCGTGACCCGCGTGATGAACTACCGTCTCCAATGCTGCGTACCGACGTATTGGACATGAAGGATTTAAAACCGGGTATGGAATTACAAGGTACTGTTCGCAATGTCATTGATTTTGGCGCGTTTGTGGATATTGGAGTGCATCAGGACGGATTGGTTCATTTATCCCAGATTTGCGATAAATATATTAAGCATCCGTCTGAAGTGTTAAAAGTAGGCGATGTGGTTACTGTAAAAGTATTATCGGTGGATTTGGAGAAAAAACGTATTTCCCTTACCATGAAAGGTTAACGGTATTCATTGCCGCTTGCAAGCAACGCAAAAAATCGGTATAATGAAAACAATAAACTTGTACGATATGATAAAGATGAAAGAGGTTGAAAAATCCTATGAAATTAGGTATTGTTGGCTTGCCAAATGTAGGCAAGAGCACCTTGTTTAATGCGATTACAAATGCAGGAGCGCAGTCTGCAAACTATCCGTTTTGTACCATTGAGCCAAACGTTGGCGTAGTGGCTGTTCCTGACAAAAGATTAGATGTGTTGGCTGAGATGTATCATTCTCAAAAAATTCTGCCTGCTGCCATTGAGTTTGTGGATATTGCAGGTTTGGTGCGAGGCGCTTCCAAAGGGGAAGGATTGGGCAACAAATTTTTGGCCAATATTCGTGAAGTGGACGCGATTGTACATGTGGTACGCTGCTTTGAAAATGATGACATTATCCATGTAGAGGGCAGCATTGGCCCGGCCAGAGACATAGAAACCATCAATATGGAACTGATTTTGTCCGATATGGAAATATTGGACAGACGTATTGAAAAAACACAAAAACTTATGAAAGCAGATAAAAAATATCAGGCAGAGTATGACTTTTTCCAACGTGTAAAAGAAACATTGGATCAAGGAAAATCCGCACGCAGTATTTCTTGTACGGAAGAAGAAGCGGAATTGCTGGCATCGGTTTCTTTGCTGACAAACAAGCCGGTGATTTATGCTGCAAATATGAGTGAAGACGACTTTAAAAACGGCATTGAAAACAACAAAGGGTTTCAAGAAGTAAAGGCAATTGCACAGGAAGAACATGCAGGTGTATTGCCAATTTGTGCTGAAATAGAGGCGGAAATTTCCAATATGGAAGCAGATGAAAAAGAACTGTTTTTGTCAGATATGGGCTTGACGGAATCGGGGCTTGACCGTTTGATTAGAGAAAGCTACGCTTTACTCGGTTTAATTTCTTACTTAACGGCAGGTCCGCAGGAAACCAGAGCATGGACTATAACAGATGGTATGAAAGCACCGCAGGCAGCAGGTAAAATTCATACAGATTTTGAACGTGGTTTTATCCGTGCGGAAGTAGTGGCATATGATGATTTGGTTGCTTGTGGTTCTATGACAACAGCAAAGGAAAAAGGACTTGTACGTTCGGAAGGCAAAGAATATGTGGTAAAAGACGGAGACGTTATTTTGTTCCGTTTTAATGTATAGAAAGCTTGTTAAAAATAAAAACAGCCGGTATTTTAATACCGGCTGTTTTTATTTTTAACGACAGAGTTAGAGGGGAAAAGAAATTAATTTATCCGAGGAATTATAATGTTGATTTCAGCAATTTACATATGAATTGCCTGTTTTTATCACTAAGTTACCTCTCATTTATAATATAAAGGATTTATTTTAATTTGTATAATATTTATTGATTAATTTTTATCATTGTTTATTTATTGAGAAAAAATAAACATTTATTATTGATACAATAGTGCTTCTCTATCAAACGATTTATCTTCAAGATTTCATAACAGTGGGTGAAAGAAATTGATTTGGGTGAGGAATCATAATTTTTATGCCATGATATTCTTCAATTGCCACCGGCATATGATACACTTCTTCGATTAAGTCTGCGGTCATTGTTTCAATACCACCATAAGAATATATTTCCGTATCCTTAATAAAAAGAAAGCGGTCGCAGTAGCGCAGAGCTAAATTAATATCATGTATGACAATGGCAACGGCAATCTGATGCTGCTGTGCAATTTTCTGTACTAAAGACAACATTTCGTACTGATTCTTTGGGTCTAAAGCAGAAGTGGGTTCGTCTAATAATAACAGCTTGGGTTGCTGTGCCAATGCGCGGGCCACAATTACTTTTTGTAATTCTCCGCCGCTTAATTCATCTAAAAAACGCATTTTATAATCCTGAAGTTCCAGTTGTTCAATTACTTGGTCAACAATTTCTTTATCTTGCTTTGTAACATCCCATTTGATGTATGGTTTTCTGCCCAATAGAATTGCATCATATACCGTTAACTTGGATACTTCATTTTTTTGTGCCACATATGCTATCTTTTTTGCTACTTCATTTAAATGAATCTGTAATATATTGCTGTTTTCTATCATAACAGCCCCTTTATGTACCGGATTAATACGATTTAAACACTTTATCAGCGTGCTTTTTCCGGCTCCGTTTACTCCCAGTATTGCAATACAATGTCCTTCATTCATATCAAAAGAGATGTTATGCAAAATGTTTTTGGAGCGATACCCGAATTCGATATCCTTGATTTCTATCATGCTTTTCCAACTCCTTTAAATAATAAATAAAGAAATAGAGGCGCGCCCAGAAATGAGGTAATGGCGCCGATGGGTAAAATGATAGGGGCAACAATTAAACGACCAAAAGTATCTGCCGTTAACAACAATACAGCTCCGGTTAATGCGGAGGTTGGCAGTAAGAAGCGGTAGTCATTGCCGATAAATCTGCGCATAATGTGAGGAGCCAAAAGCCCCACAAAACTGATGATACCTACAAATGCTACAACAACAGAAGCTACCAGAGAGCACACTGCCATACCCACATAAGTGACCACGTTTACATTGACGCCCAAGCTTTTGCGGTTTGACCTCCACTTTCAAATGCATTGTAGTTCCAACGGTTAAACATAAAGTAGATACAAGCTGCAATGCTGACACAGGCGATAATGAGAATTTCGATCCAATTTGTACGCCCCAAATCTCCAAATGTCCAGAATACAACGGCGGCAACTTCAACGTCGTCAGCAAAATATTGAATTAATGTAGTGCCGCCGCTGAACAAAGCACTCAAAGCCACACCGGCTAAAATCATAGATTGAGGAGAAATTTTTTTGAATCGGGAAAGTCCTAAAATAATAAGGGTAGAAATAGCGCCCCCAATAAAAGCACATAAAGTAACCAAGTAGGGATTGCTGATGTTAACTGCATTTGAAGCAGAAGCTGTATTTTGCGCTCCGGCACCAAAACAGATAATAGCTACTGTGGCACCAAATGCTGCCCCTTGTGAGACGCCAAGGGTAGAAGCATCTGCCAATGGATTACGCAATACACTTTGCATAACGCAGCCCACCATGCCAAGCGCCATGCCTGCAATTAAAGCGGTTACAACACGGGGCAAACGTATACCAAAGACAATAGAGTTGGTTTGTTTTGTGCCTGCGCCAAAGATAGTTTTTATAACGTCCCAAACAGAAATTCCTGAGGAGCCTGCATGGATTGCAAATATTGTAATGGCGAGTAACACTACAATTAAAATAATAATAACAATTACTTTGTAGAAGATGTATTGCTGATATGTTTTTTGTTTTTTTTCTTTCTTCTTTTTTTCTGTGACTGCACTATTACTCTTCAATGTTCAGTTCTCCAAATCCTAGTTGACCGTCTACTAAATCTTGATAGTAATGTTCAGCTTCATCTCCTAACATGTGGACAAAAATTTCATTTGCTTTTTCTACAATATTTACATCTTTAAATTGTTCCGGATAAATAATGGTTCCTGCATAATAAGCATCAGCAATGGCAACTTCTACATTGGTTGTATACCAGTTATAGGCAATTTGTGTATACACTTTTCCGTCTTGTACCGCCTTTAGAGAATGATAAAAATCGGGGTTATCCTTATAATCATCACGGACTAGCTGCATATTGTTAGGGTCAAGAAAAATAATATCGGGATTCCAAGTTAGTATTTTTTCTTTGTCAATGATAAGAGAACCATCTTTACCGGTTTCATCTACCACATTTTTGGCGTTGATTGCTACAAAAGGAGGAAATTGTGCGTAGGTTCCTTCAATACCGTGTCCGCCTCGAAAAGATACAGCACCGCTGAATACAGTAGGTTTTTGGTTATCAGGGATATCTTTTGTACGGTTGTTCAAATCTTGTTTTGCTGTTTGCATATAGTCAATCACTTCTTTGCAGCGTTCTTGCTTGCCAAGTAAAGTTCCGATTAATTCTAATGATTGGTCCATGGTAGGGTCAAAAATACCGTCATAAGCGACACATACTACAGGAATACCTGTTTTTGCTTGCAATTTATCTGCTTCCTGCTGTGTATAAGCGGCAATGATGACATCCGGATTCACCTTGATGATTTCTTCTTCATAAGGAGTATTGCCTCCTGAACCGCCTTGTCCTACAATTGGTAAATCTTTAAATTTATCGTAGTTTAAATAGTTATATGCTTTTGCCAAGGTTTGTTCGTGTTCTGCTTCTTCAACACCAATTACTTTATCTTCACCTTGTGCATAGCATACCATCCGCAAGGCGCCTGCGCCCAGACAAACTGTGCTGTTTATTTCTTCCGGTAATTCAACTGTTCTGCCGTAGACGTCTGTAACACTTGCGGGAAGAGTGGAATCAGATGTACTTGAGGATACAGGCGCATTTGTCTGCGTACCGGCTTCAGAGCCGCAGGCAGTAAGTACCATTGCAAGGATTATCGCAACAGCTAACGTGAAAACTGTTAACTTTACTCTTGTATGTTTCATAATTCTACCTCATCTCAATTTACCAACCTATTTTATATTCATGAAAACAGTCCAAGCAAACTTTTTTTCCATTTTCCAACCGCACTTTATGTTCAGGAGCGCCTTCTCCGCATACTTCACAGGTGATAGTTGTAAATAACCTTGCCTTTTCGGGAAGAGGAAACGAAGGTTCGGAAAAAGTAAAGACTTCTTCAGCAGGTCCGTTTAGAAAAAAGTCTTGTTTTTCTTCACGGCTCATATCTGCTTGAGACGGTTTTAGACACATACGAACTTTTTGTCCATTTTTACGGTTAAAAAAGGAGAATGCCATTTTTCCCGTATCGCGAAATTTTAAATTTCCCTTACCTGCTGTGCAGCTCAAAATCGCTTGAATGCCATCTACACCGCACGCGTCATTTTCTGTCACACAAACTACTTCCTCATCTTCACTAAAAGAGAGATTCAACCGTTTGATGGCTTCTGGTTGCTGCACGTACACCGATGGCCAGACCGGGACATGTGCATGTCCATGAAATGCAATTGCTTTTTCCCATAATTGTTGCTCCATAATGATTCCTTCTTTCAAAACTTAAAATTTTATTTGTCGCTTTATAGTACATTCCAGTACATGGCGAAAATAGGCGCTTCATACGTTTGATGAACCATTCCGTCTTTCGTATAAGCAGCAGCCAAATGGGTTAGCTGTTCTTTTACTTCAGGCGTTAGAGGTGTCAATTTTTCGACATCTTCAAATAGTAATGTCAGTTCAACGTCGATTGGACGCTGCATATCTCGTTTTTGTTTAAAATATGTCATTTGAGGCCGTTTGCCTTGTTTCCATAAGTCATGAAATATTTGGTCAGCAGCATATGAATCGGCGGTTTTTTGATTGCTTAGGTTTAGCATTTGTTTGGCAGCAATCAACAAAGGAGTTTCCATATGAATATGACGTACCAGCATACACCATTTTTTGCTGCATGCCTGCAGTTTCACTAATGTTTCTGTATTATGAATTGCAGGGTCATATGAGCAAATACAAAGTCGAATTGGTTTTGATAATTTCTCTCGATAGATATGGCATCCCAATCTTCACAAATAAAGGATATATGGCTTAGACCCATGCTATCCGCTCTTTTGGGCATAGTCTATCATCTGGGGGGAAAGGTCTGTCCCAATTACATTGCGGCACATTTGTGCAAACGCAATTGCATATCGTCCGGCACCGCAGCCAACATCCATAACAGAGCTGTCTTTCGTGATTAGTTTTAAATCATTGATTAAAGTAAGGCAGTCATCTTCTCCTATTTTTGGAATTTCAAAGGCATTAAAAGTTGGAGCTAACATATTCCATTTGTCTATATTACAAGTACTCATTTACATTTCTCCTTTCCATGAGTTTATTGCAATTTATTTTTATTATAATTTTGTTTGTATTTACTCCATAATATTTATTGCCTAATTTTTCTCAAATTTAGTTAAATGAGAAAAATTAGGCAATGTAAGTTTACAAATATGTTTTATCTGTACATCAGAAGGCATGTTTTGGAGATCTGGACACTATTGACAGTACATAGCGAAAGGAGTAAAATAAAATTAAGAAATTTTATTAAACAGAGATGATTACTATGAAAATTTTAACACAGCTGGCAATTGTATTTGGCATTTGCCTGGTGGGGGAATGTATTTCGGCAATACTGCCGTTTACATTCCCTTCCAGCGTAATTGGAATGATTATATTATTTTTGCTGATGCTGGTTAAAATCATTAAGGAGCGCCATATCAAGGATGTTTCTCAATTTATGCTGAAAAATATGGCTTTTTTCTTTATACCGGTTGCGGTAAGCATTATGGATAACATTACTTATTTACAGGGACATATTATGGTTTTTCTTTTGATTTGTATTGTTGCAACGCTGCTTACCTTTATTGCAACATCGTATGCCGTAATTGGCGTTATGAAGTTACAAGAGAAAATTATAGCAAAAAGAGGTCAGAAACATCATGAATAAAATTGTAAGTGATGGGTTATTCGGTCTTACATTAAGCATTGTGGCGTATAAAATAGGTGTCTGGTTAAACCAAAAATTTAAATCTCCTATTTTAAATCCGTTATTGATAGCTGTGGCTATTATTATTCCCATTTTAAAGGTGTGCCATATTTCATATGACTCTTATAATGTAGGCGGAAGTATTATTACATTGTTTTTAGCTCCTGCCACTACAGTATTGGCCTATAGTATTTATTTACAACTCAAAGTATTAAAAAAATATTGGCTGCCGATTTTGGTTGGTTGCCTTACCAGCTGCATTGTCTCTATTGGGAGCACCATTGGATTATGCAAATTATGTGGTTTAGATAACACACTGACAAATTCTCTGATTCCACGTTCGGTAACAACGCCAATTGCAATGAGTGTAAGTGAAAAATTAGGGGGCATATCAGGCATTACAGTGGCGGCCGTTATTATTACAGGTATTTTTGGTGCAGTGGCAGCGCCTTTATTGGCAAAGTTGCTTCGTATTAAAAATCCGGTTGGTATTGGTGTAGGTCTGGGATGCAGCTGTCACGCAATCGGAACAGCAAGAGCGCTGGAATTAGGAGAAATTCAAGGTGCAATGAGCAGTATTGCGTTAGGGGTAGCAGGTATGATGACCGTTATTATTTCCTTATTTTTATAAGCTTGGGGTATAAAGATTAGGATATATTCGATTGCAATGTGTGCCTTGGTAAGGCGACTGTAGTGCCAGCTTAATTTATAAGGCGTATTTTGAATTAATTTTTGGATGAATACGCAAAAGGTTAAGCACGCTAAAATAACAATAAGAAAAACCGGTGTAAATTTACACCGGTTTTTCTTATTGTTATAAAGTAATATCCTGTATTGGGGAATTTAAATATTTGAGATATTTTCAGTTGATAAAAAAACAAAAAATATTTCACTATAAATATCATCATAGTAAAATACTTTTGCAAAATTGAGCTATCTCTCGTCAGTTTGATGCGTTTCTTCCTTATTTTTAGATTGTCCTGCAGTTCCTTCCACCATACCTTCGCGTTTTAATACAGCAACAATGGTTTTGAAAAAACATTTCACATCAAAAGAAAAACTCATCTTTTGAACATATTCTCCGTCCAAACGGGCTTTTTCTTTCCAAGAGACCTCGTCTCTGCCGTTGATTTGTGCCCATCCTGTTAGTCCCGGACGAATGTCGTTTGCACCGTAGAGATCTCGTTCAGCAATTAATTCTTTTTCACGTGGTATTACCGGACGTGGACCGATTAAGCTCATTTGTCCGGCTAAAATATTCCAAATTTGAGGAAGTTCATCTAAGGAGGTTTTTCTTAAAAATTTTCCTACTCTCGTTATATATTGCTCCGGATTTTCCAACATACAGGTGGGAATCTCTTTTGGAGTATCTACTTTCATTGTGCGAAATTTTAAAATATGAAATAATTTTTTGTCTTTTCCTACTCTTTCTTGACGGAAGAAAACAGGGCCTTTGGAATCCAGTTTTACAACAATGATTAGAATAATAAATATAGGCAGAAAAATAATACTGCATATCAAGGAAATGCAGAAATCACACAAACGCTTGAAGAACCTGATGTACACTAAAAGTTCCTCCAATCATAGTTTTCCTCATTGCGTCCTGTATGATTATGGATTCGCAATTCCGGAAGAAACTTTTCCACAGAAAAGTCTTGTTTGTTTTTTATTATTATTTCGTCTTTTTTCGTTCTTAATTGAATCTTTATCATTATATTTTACACCGTTAGACATTATACCTTACTCGCTGGTAAAAGTCAAACGGTGTAAAATGTTTTTTGGGTTCTCAGACTAGTTTTTGCAGTTTCTGTCTTATTAATAAGGAAAATCTTTCATAGATGATTCGGTTTCAATCTTTGTGAATTCAAATATAACATTGTTAGTGATTGATAAATTTAATTCGCTTTATAAGAAACAAAAGGATAAAACAAAATGATAATAATATTTTTATAATTACGTAATACTATTGACAGAATTGCAGAAACATAGTAAATTGAAAGCATACTAAATTAGTATACAAAAAATCATAAACAATCGGAGTGTATTTTATGAAAATTTTAACCCAATTAGCTATTATATTTACTATATGCCTTGTTGCTGAATGTATTGCGGCTGTACTTCCGTTTACATTTCCATCCGGCGTCATTGGCATGATATTGTTATTTTTATTACTACTGTTTAAATTTATTAAAAGACGTCATATTGAAGAGGTTTCACAGTTTGTACTAAAAAATATTTCATTCTTTTATATCTACGGCAGTATCATGGAGAGCGTAGGTTATTTACAAGGCTATATGTGGCAGTTTGCATTGATTTGTATTGTTGCATTGCTTACTTTTTTGGCAACAGCATATACCGTAATTGGTGTTATGAAACTTCAGGAAAAAATTATGGCGAATAAAGGAGATAAAATGGATAATATCTTGAGCAATTTACAGGCCATTTTAAGCAATGGTTTATTTGGAATTACATTGACAATTGTAGGTTATTTAATTGGCTCTGTGGTTGAATCGGAAATTTAAAACACCTATTTTAAATCCGTTGTTGATTGCAATGGTTCTTATTATTCCAATTTTATATTTCTGTCGTATTCCGTATGATTCTTATAATGAAGGCGGAAGTATTATTACGGTATTCTTAGTACCTGTTACTACTATTTTAGGATATAGTATTTATTTGCAGCTTGAAACATTGAAAAAATATTGGCTTCCCATTTTAACAGGCTGTTTGGTAAGCTGCGGCGTTTCTATTGGCAGTACCATTGCATTATGTAAAGTATTTGGGTTAGACGAAACCTTAACAGGTTCTCTGGTTCCTCATACAGTAACAACACCGATTGCAGTTGGCGTAAGTGAAAAATTAGGAGGCATTACGGGTATTACGGTAGCCGGCGTTATTTTTACGGGTGTAATTGGTGCGGTGCTTGCTCCACTGTTGGTAAAATTGCTCCGCATCAAAAATCCGGTTGGTATTGGTGTAGGTTTGGGCTGCAGCAGTACTGCAATCGGAACAGCCAGGGCAATGGAGTTGGGAGAGATACAAGGTGCAATGAGCAGTATGGCATTGGGTGTTGCAGGTATGATGACGGTGGTAATCTCTCTATTTTTATAGAAATGAACCATTGACTTGACCTGAATTATCATATCAAGTATAATTAAATAAAATCATATAGAAACTGCCACCGGGTAGTGTGAAATGTATTGCATTCACTTGCACATCGTTAGGTCTTTGAAGATGTGTCATGTGGGTGCTTATTTTTTTTGAGAGGTATGATATGAAATGCAAAACCCTTTTCAGAATTTTAAGAAACACGATTGGGTGATTTGGATTTTGTCTGTTATCATTGTGACAACTTCCAATATATTAACAGGAGAAATACAAATATTTACCCTTTGCGCGACGGTTATCGGAGTAACAGCCCTTATTTTTGTAGCAAAAGGTAATGTATGGGGGCAGATACTGACAGTGATATTCAGTATTTTATATGCCATCGCTTCTCTGCAATTTCAGTATTACGGAGAAATGATTACATACCTTGGAATGACAATGCCTATTGCTGTACTTTCCATTGTTTCTTGGATTCGTCATCCGTATGAAAAGGGAGGGAGCGAGGTGAAAATACATAAACTGACCAAATTGCAGACAGGAGTGATGTGGCTTCTCACCGCAGTTGTTACTGCTATTTTTTTCTTTATTCTTCAGGCGCTTGGTACTCCCAATTTAGCAGTCAGCACAATTTCCATCGCTACCAGTTTTTTGGCGTCCTACTTAATGTTATTCCGTAATTCTTACTATGCCTTGGCATATGCGGCCAATGATATTGTTTTAATTGTGCTGTGGATATTGGCATCATTAACACAAATTTCGTACGTACCAATGGTAATATGTTTCAGTATATTTTTATTGAATGATATCTATGGATTTTTCAGTTGGAAATTAAGAGAGAAAAGACAGAAACAATTTTAATATAAAAAAGAGACAAGCATTGCTTGTCTCTTTTTTATATGTATTTTTTATCAGTAGTGATTACTCGTCTAACTTTAGAACACTCATAAACGCATCTTGCGGAACTTCTACGGTTCCTAATTGACGCATACGTTTTTTACCTTCTTTTTGTTTTTCCAGCAGTTTCCGTTTACGGCTAATATCACCGCCATAACATTTGGCAAGCACATCTTTTCGTACCGCTTTTACTGTTTCACGTGCAATAATTTTGCCGCCGATACAAGCTTGTATCGGAACTTCAAACAATTGGCGAGGAATTTTTTGCTGTAACTTTTCAGCCATTTTTCTGCCGCGTGCATAAGCTTTATCTTTGTGGATAATAAAGCTTAATGCGTCTACGACTTCTCCGTTGAGCATCATATCCAGTTTTACCAAATCGCTTTTTGCATATCCAATCATTTCATAATCAAACGAAGCATATCCGCGTGTACGGGATTTTAATGCATCAAAAAAGTCATATATAATTTCGTTCAATGGCAGTTCGTAATGGATATCTACACGATCGGTATCCAAGTATTTCATATCTTTAAATATACCGCGGCGTTCCTGACAGAGTTCCATAATATTGCCTACATATTCGCTGGGAGTATAAATGTGAGCGCTGGTCATAGGTTCCTCTGCCAGTGCAATCAATACGGAATCGGGATAGTTGGTTGGGTTATCTACCATAATTACTTCTCCATTTGTTTTTGTAATACGGTAAATAACACTTGGAGCTGTTGTAATAATATCTAAATTATATTCTCTTTCTAACCGTTCCTGTATAATTTCCATATGGAGCAGTCCTAAAAATCCGCAGCGATAGCCAAATCCGAGGGCAATGGACGTTTCAGGCTCATAAGTCAGGGCAGCATCATTTAGCTGTAGTTTTTCCAGCGCATCTCTCAAATCAGAATAATGGGCACCATCTGCAGGATAAATGCCGCTGAATACCATTGGCTGTATGGTTCTGTAACCGGGCAAAGGTTCTGCTGCCGGACGATTGTGTAAGGTAATGGTATCGCCTACATGAGCATCCTGAACAGATTTTATGGAAGCAGCAATATAACCAACTTCGCCTGCCGATAATACATCAGAAGGTTCTGTTCCGCCTCCTGCACGCATATAACCACATTCTACAACGGTAAAAGTGGCTCCGGTTGCCATCATGCGAATCACATCTCCTGTATGTACCTGTCCTTCTTTAATACGGACATATACAATAACACCTTTATACGCGTCATAGTAGGAGTCAAAAATAAGTGCCTGCAAGGGTTGGTCCGGGTCTCCGTGAGGGGGTGGAATTTGCTTTACAATTTGTTCCATTACTTGGTCGATGTTAAGACCTGTTTTTGCAGAAATGCGTGGAGCATCTTCCGCCGGAATGCCAATGACGTCTTCAATCTCTTTACAAACACGATCCGGATCGGCGCTTGGTAAATCCACTTTATTAATCACGGGTACAATTTCCAATCCACCGTCAACCGCCATATAGGTATTTGCTAGTGTTTGTGCCTCTATCCCTTGAGAAGCATCCACTACTAAAATGGCACCTTCACAAGCAGCCAATGAACGGGAGACTTCATAGGTAAAGTCTACGTGACCTGGGGTATCTATTAAATTAAAAACATAATCTTGATTATCTTTTGCGTGATAGACCAAAGTAACAGCATGTGCTTTAATGGTAATGCCGCGTTCACGCTCCAAATCCATATTGTCTAGCAGTTGATTTTCCATATCTCGCAGAGCAACAGCCTTGGTCTGTTCCAATATACGGTCAGCCAAAGTGCTTTTTCCATGGTCGATATGGGCAATAATGCTAAAATTTCTTATTCTGTCTTGTGGCACTGACAAATTAATCACCTATGCTTCTTTCTGTAATTTAAATTAATTTATTATAGCATTAAAAAAATTGCTTTGCAATTTTTTACAGATAAAAGCTAAAA
>SCPN01000858.1_pt1 | contig 44580 bp, 60 predicted proteins | sample 6106831 | NCBI WGS metagenome assembly SCPN01 (sample SAMN10720447, study PRJNA508395) | human gut metagenome | isolation source: Participant 1, 0 month | reverse complement strand
CCACCTTTCCAGCGGCGCGGCCTTTCCGGAGACCTCCGCGGCATTACCCTGGATCATGTCTCCTTTTCCACGATTAACTGATGTGCCCGGGATTGCTCCCTCACTGTGGCGCCGGGGGAAAAGGTTGCGCTGGTGGGGTGTCCGGGTGGTGCAAAGCACTGCGATCCAGCTGATGCTTTCCGCCTCTACGATGCGACTCCAGGGAACGGTCCGCATCGGCGGCAGAGATGTGCGGGAGCTGGACTACGAGGACCTGCTGGACCATATCTCTCTGGTGTTCCAAAAGACCTTTTTGACCCGGGGCAGCGTGCTGGAAAACATCCGCATGAACTCGGGAGCAACACTGGAGCAGGTGCGCGAGGCTGCCAGACTGGCGCAGATCGATGATTTCATCCAATCGCTGCCCCAGGGCTATGAAACCAAGGTGGGTACTTTCGGCTCCCGTTTCTCCGGTGGGGAGCGGCAGCGGATTGCCATCGCCCGAGCTATTTTGAAAAACGCCCCCATTCTGATCCTGGATGAAGCCACCTCAGCGGCTGATCCGGAAAACCAGGTGGAGATCGACCGGGCCATTGAAAACCTGTGCCGGGGCAAGACAGTCGTGATCGTGGCCCACCGGCTGGGCGCCATCAAGCTGTGCGACAAGGTGGCAGTAGTGGAGAACAACACCATTACCTGCTGTGGTACCCATGAAGAGGTGCTGGAGAAAAATGAATACTACCGCAGGGCTTGGGCGGATTACCGGGCTGCCCGTGCCATACTTCTATTCCGTGAAGGTGCAGGCATGCGTGAGGCAAATGTGTTCCGTAAAAATCGGGCCTTCTATTCCGGTGTGATCCTCACGGTAGTGGAAGGGCTGCTGTCCGGGTGCAGCTACTTGTCCATTTATATGGTTCTGTCCGGGCTGTCTGAGGACAGCCTGAGCGCACAGCGGCTCGGGCTGCTGACTGCGTTTCTTGCGGGCATCTTCCTGATTCGACTGGTCATTTACGCCGCCGGTTACACGCAGGTTCAGCTGGGCGGAGCTGCTGTTTCCAAAGGACTGCGGCTTCGGCTGGGTGACAAGCTCAAACAGATCCCTCTTTCCCGCTTCACCCAGGGACAGGTGGGAGAGTATGTGAATACCATGACCAGCGATGTGGGCAGCTACGAGAAGATCCTGACCCACTCCAGCGGCAACATCACCAAAAACGCTGTGCTGGCCGCCATGCTGGTAGGCTTTGTATGCAAGGTGTATCTGCCGGCGGCTGATTCTTTTCTTGGTAGTAGCGGGGCTGATCCCCAATCTGTGGCTGTCCTTCCGTGTTGTTGCCAAATACGGCGTGGCCAAGCATGAGGTCAGTGCCGAGACGGTCAGCAGCATCGTGGAGTACATCGACGGCATCCAGACCTTCCGTGCCTATCATATGGGTGGCGTCCAGAATCAGGCCACTACCGAGGCGATGCGGAGGTTCAGTCGGGTGTGTTATCTGTACGAGGCAAAGGGCATCCCTATTGGCTTCGGGTATAACATTCTCAGCTGGTGCAGTGTGCCGGCCATCATGGCGTTGGCAGCCGGTCCCTGGGCAGCCGGTACGCTGAGCAATGTGGATTATCTCATGGTCTCCATGCTGCCCATTCTGCTGACCAAGCTTACCACTGCCATTTCCATCGATCTCTTTGAATGGAAGCACCTGATGGTCTCCAAGAACAATATCCTCCAGGTGATGGCGGAACCGGAGGAGAGAGGTTCCATGGCGCCCTTCCATCCCGCTGAGCAGAACATCACCTTCCGCTCGGTCTCCTTCTCCTATGTGCCGGGAGAGCCGGTGCTGAAGGAACTGTCCTTTACGGCGCCGGCAGGAAAGCTCACCGCTATTGTAGGAGACTCCGGTTCCGGAAAATCCACCATTCTCAATCTGATCGCCAAATACTACGAACCGCAGAGCGGCGACATCTCCATTGGAGGGCAGTCCATTGAGACCGTGGCGGCAGAACGGGTGCTGGAGCAGATCTCCATGGTGGATCAGCAGGTGTTCCTCTTTGACGATACAGTTCGAGAGAATATCCGCCATGCCCGCCCCTCAGCCACAGACCGTGAGGTGGAGGCCGCCTGCCGTGCGGCTGGATGTGACGGCTTTATACAGAAGCTGGAGCATGGCTATGACACCCCTATTGGGGAAAACGGAAACTTTCTCTCCGGCGGGGAGCGTCAGCGTCTGTCTATCGCCCGGGCTATTTTGAAAAACAGCCCCATCCTGCTGCTGGATGAGGCCACTGCCTCTCTGGACATTGAAAACGAGCTGGCGGTCAAGCGGGCGATCCTGGGGCTTTTGTCAGAGCGGAAGACAGTAGTCATGATTGCACATACCCTGTCTATCGTCCGAAATGCGGATCAGATCCTGGTGGTAGCAGGCGGGAACATTGCGGAGTCCGGCACTCATGAAGAGCTGCTGGCCAGAGGCGGAAAATATGCCGCAATGTGGGCAGCTGAGCAAAGACTGTCCAATTAAGCGGAGATGCTTACCTGGCACTGACAACGATCCCTTCTCCTCCTATCCCAGTAAAGAAATCAAACGGGACTGCAAAGTGCTACCCAGCTGATTCCATTGCCAGAATGTACATGGCTGCAGACAGAGAAGCGGCCGCTGACGGAATATCCTTGTCAACGACCGCTTTTTGTTAAAATTCAGAATTCTGGAATCACGCCATTATAGCGATCCGCCTTTTCCAGAAGCGGCCCCTTGGCACCCATGGTGAAGGCAATGTCGCTGCTGCGGATGGATAGGAGCCGCATCCCTGGAGTTATGCGGAGAAAATCCATCATCGGTTTTGTCAGACGAACCTGCCCGTCTGCTGTCACAGAGAGCCAGCAGTAGGAGCGGCCCTTGTAAGGAAGGAAAGTACCCTCCGCGGCGGTATAGTCCCGCAGCTCGGGCAGAGCGGCCAGAATATGGCCCAGCTTGGATGGCAGGAGCAGCCCCTTTCTGGTCACGCAGAATCCACCGGTCACCTTGCTTCCGGTAAAGAGATAGACCTTGCCTTCGGCGGTGATCTGGTATTCCGACATGGCCTGGATGGGAAACTGAATTTTGCCGGATTCTTGAATGTTGGATTTTCCAAAAACAAACTTTCCGCCTTTGTTCATCTGCGGCATTGGTATTGCTCCTTTCTCATTGTACGCCTCTGACACAGAGCAGCGCCAGGGGAAGATACATAAACAGCAGGGTCAGCCGCTGCCACAGCCCCTCCCATGCGATCACGGTGTGGGCAAACCGGGGCTTGTCCGCCATAACGAACAGCACGAAGAATACCAACGCCAGGAGAAAGCACGCCAGCGCACACAGGGCAAGGCCGGTCTGCCTGCCTTTGAAATAAAACAGTGCAACGACCAGCGGAGCGAAGGTCAGCGCCAGAAAACCCAACACCGACCCGAAACCGTGAATCTTTGCGGACAAAGTCTCCATCGCCTTGGTTTCTGATACAGGAAACAATCCTGACAAAATGCAGCCGCCCAGAGCGTAGATGATCAAGATTGCCGCCAGAGCCAGACTAAGACCGCCGGACCGGCCCCAAAGGAGGGGGCACAGCTGGGCGCAGGTCAGCAGAATGGCTGTCCCCAGGAAGAGCAGCCATAGAGTATAGACTGTGTGGAAGGGGGCGCTTCGGTTCCCCAGCACACTCATGACCTGCCGGGTGTGGCGGTAGCCCGGATAGGTGGGCGCCAGCAGAAAAGGAATGACCAGATCCAGCAGTAAAAACAGGGGCAGAAGGGAGTAAAAGGTATGTTTCATAGGCAGTTTTCCTAATTCCTCATTGCGCCTTGATGAAATGGAAGTCACAGCAGTCCGCTCCGCTGCCCAGCGTTCCGTTGCGCAGGAAGCTTATTTTGGGAGCCAGTCCGGAGAAGGAGATGTCATCACTTTCGCAGAATACACAGCACAGCTCCGGGCACCCGAATTGTTTCGTAACATCCCAGTAGAGGCAGCGGTGCAAATTGAAATGGATCTCTTGGCAGTCACAGCGCACCCACTCTGTTTGCCATCCCTCTGGAGGAAAGTGGTTTTTCATGTGTCGTTTGACGCCCATCCGGAAAATGAGATAAGCAAAAGGAAGCGAACCTAATTTTTGCATTTCGGCTTTTTTATCTATGGCAGCTTTGTGTGCTGTTTCTCGTACCAACAACAGTGCCTGATCTTCTTGAATACCATGTTTCAAAAGCGCTTTGTAATATGACATCAAAGGAAACAGCCTGCTCTGAAGATGCTCCTCGATCACATGATTGCCCCGGTCATTCCCGTGCTGGCACAAATCCTGGTAAAGTTCCTCAGCCTGTTGAAGTAAGGTACAGCCTGTTTCCTGACCAAAGGCACGGATGCAATCGTCTTCCAAAAAGAAAAGAGCTGTGTTATTGGTCTGCATCCGTCTGTCCCTCCGAGATTTTTTTGAATACATCATAAGCGTGCTTCTCCAGCACATCTGCCTTTGTGACGGCAATGCCCCATTTCTCGTCGCCCAACACAATCAAAGTGTCTCCGGCATATCAAAGACCTGTCGAGCTTCCTTGGGGATAATGATCTGCCCACGCTCCCCAACCTTCACCGTTCCGAAAATATAGTGTCCCTTTGTGGTTTCCATGCGTATACCTCCCATGATACATATAAATATGAAATGCATACTTGTATGTATTTTAGCGTTATCAAGGAAAAATGTCAAGGGGCGGAAGTGTGCGGTGACTGAATTTTGGGAACAGGAACTCAAGCCTTCCGTTTTCAAAATAAGAGATACCCGCAGTTCCTTATGTTTTAGAACTGTGGGTATCTCAGAAAGGGCAAAGTATATGGATGTTAATTGTCATCAGCAATCGAAAGGTGTGCCCTGCGGCGATACTCCAGCGGCGGGCAGCCGAAGTGCCGAACAAAAACTGCGGCAAATTTGCTCTGATTTTCGTAGCCTACCTGTGCTGCGATCTCCGCCACTCGTAATTCACTGCTCTGCAGCAATTCTGCTGCTCGGCGCATCCTCACCTCCCGCAAAAATGTGGAGAGGTTTTCTCCAAACACACCGCGGAAGTAATTCTTGAGACTGGTTTCGGCCACCTGGAACCGATCCGCCAACTCCCGCGCCGTGTGGTTCTGGCTCAGGTCTGCGCACAGGATGTTCCGTGTCTCTCTGGCGATGGATACTTGGGAGCTGGTAAAATAGCGGACTGTGGGACTGGTTTCAAGAGGCTGGCGTTCTACCTTCCAAAGCAGCTGGGCGGAGAGAAGTTTCAGCAGTCCCACTTCCTCCGAATCTCGAAGCTGCCACAGGTCATCCAGCAATGTCTGTACACAGGCAGGCGTGGGTCCCAAATAGAGTCGGCGGGAGGTATGCAGGTGCTCCATGATCCCCTCTGGGCTTACTTCCCCCTCCTGAAACAGTGGATAAGGACGATGGGCCAACATATCCAGATCCAAAAACAACTCGACACCCTCATAGAGACCACTGGGGTAGCGATACTCCTCCTGAGCCTGCTGGGTTCCTACGGCCATGTGTCCTTGAGAGAGGAAGGCAAACTGTCCATCCTCCAGCGCCACTTCACAGCGCCCCTTCCGGCAGAAGTTCAGCAGCAGAATGTTAGCCGCTTCATTCTGTGCCAAGGGCCAGACCTGAGTATAGATCCGGTTGAAGGAAAGAATTGCGCCCTCCCACAAAGAAAACAGTCGCAGGCTTCCGTTCTCTGAACCATAGAGGGTCATCACCGTAGCCTTGCCGTTGGCTCGAACCTTCACATCGTCTGGGAAACGGCTGGCATCAAAAAGTTGCGACATATTGGACATGGGCAGTGCCTCCGTTGTTTGATTTGGTTTGATTGTAACTGACTGGAGAGGAGTCGTCAATGATTGCTCAAAAATTGCAAGCTATTTGGAGCTAAAATGCCTGTATGGAGTTGCCGGCAGGCAGTCAGCTATGCTATTCTGTTTTTTAGTTAGCCAAGGCTAACGATTATAGACAGGAGGGATTTCAATATGTCTCAATCATTGGAACAGGGAAAACGCAAACTGACTGCCAAAGACGCCATCACCGCCGGCGCACTGGGGGCGGTGTGCATTGCCATTCGCTTCCTTTTTATGCTGGTAGGCGGCGTCAGTCCCTATGTGTGGTTTGCCACCCACTTGATTGATGCCATCCTGATTGGGCCGGTGTTCATGCTGATGGTGGCCAAGGTGCGGAAAAACGGCCCCTTCCTGCTCACCAGCCTGATTACCGGCGTGGTGCTGGTGGCCGCTACCTGGATGTTCCCCATCACGGGACTGGTGGGAGGAATTCTGTGTGAGCTGTGCCTGCGGGCTGGACAGTTCCGGAAGAAAGGCTGGCTGATGCTGGGCTTCTTCTGCTTCAATCTGGGCTTTATCGGGGACTTTCTGCCCCTCTGGTTTACCAAAGAAAGCTATTTGGAGTATGCCGCCCAGATGATGGATGCCGGCTATATGGCCACCATGGAGGGCCTGCTGACCTGGCCGGTGTTCGGGGTCATTGTACTGAGCATTTTGGTAGGCTCTGTTCTGGGCTCCTTGCTGGGTATGAAGCTCATGCGTAAGCATTTTGTCAAGGCCGGGCTGGCCCAATGAGGAAGAATATTCGCCCTTCTTTTCTTGATCCTCGAACCAAGATTCTGATCTGGCTGTTGGCCAATGTGGTGGTGTTCACTTGGAGCCCTGCGGTTTTCCAGCTCAGTGTTATAATAGCCTATTTGATTCTCTTTCTGGTAGAGCGGAAAGGAACCATGTTGGCAGGGCTGCTGGCGACATATCTGGCTATCCTGGCGATACAGTACTGGCTGTTGCCGCTGCTGCCCGGTTCTTTGGCTACGGTCTTTGCTACGGTAACCTACTTCATTCTGGTGTTCCCCTGCATTGCCGGCGGTGCCTATCTGATTGCCACCACCAGCGTCAGCCAGTTCATGGCTGCTTTGGAGAGGGGATGGGCGCTCCCCGGAGTTTTTCTATTACCCTTGCGGTGACGCTGCGCTTTCTGCCTGCACTTCGGCAGGATTTGCGTCATATCCGGGATGCCATGGCTCTTCGAAATATCCGTGGCTTTGAGGAGAAACTGGAGTGCATTTATGTACCAATGCTTATGGGGGCAGCCCAGACAGCAGAAGAACTCAGCGAGTCTGCCACCGCTCGGGGCATCGAATTCCCAGGGAAAGATGTCCTCCTGGCGGCCCATCGGATTTCACATCCAGGATGTGGTGGTCACACTACTGTTTTTGGCTCTCTGCGTGGGCGGGAATCTGCTGCAAGGGGGTGCTGCCATGATTATCTTTGACCATGTGACCTATGCTTATGAGGGCAAGGAGACGCCAAGCCTTCGGGACTGCACCTTTTCTGTGAAACCGGGGGAACTTATCCTGCTCACCGGAGAGAGCGGCTGCGGCAAGACCACAATCATCAAGCTCGTCAATGGCCTGCTCCAGCATACTGGAGGTGGGACACTGGCGGGAACTGTTATGGTCGGCGGCCAGGATGTGGCACAGACCCCGCTGTGGGAACTGGCGCGGACGGTGGGTTCGGTGTTTCAGAACCCCAAGTCCCAGTTCTTCAATCTGGACACCACCAGCGAGGTGCTTTTTGGGCTGGAGAGTCGTGGAGCGTCCCACGATGAGATGGAACAGGCGCTGGAATCCGCTGTCCAAGTCTGCGGAGTGGGACCGCTGCTGGAGCGGAGCATTTTTGCTCTGTCCGGTGGAGAAAAACAGCGCATTGCCTGCGCCAGCGCCTGGGCCATGGGGCCGGAGCTGTTTGTACTGGACGAGCCTTCCTCCAATCTGGATGGGGAGGGTATCCGCCAGCTCCGGGAGATCCTGAAACAGTTGAAAAAGGGCGGAAAGACCGTGTTGATGGCAGAGCACCGCCTTTGGTACGCTGCGGATCTTGCTGATCGGGTGTTCTATCTGCGGAGCGGGCAGCTGGAACGGGAATATAACGGGAAAGATTTCCTCGCTCTGCCCGAGGAGGAACGCCGCTCCATGGGACTGCGGAGCATTGCGGAGGTACCGGTGTCCTCGCCTGAGCCAAGCCCAGCGGCTGGAGCAGACGGCTTGATGGTTCGGGAGTTGCGGGCGACCTATAACGGTGCGGCTGTATGGGAGGGCGTATCCTTCCATGCGCCAGGACTTACCGCCATTACCGGCTGGAAACGGGCAGCAAGACCACCCTGGCCCGGTGTCTGTGCGGTTTGATGAAGGAACAAAGCGGTACAATTTTTTGGGATGGAAAGCCTCTGAGCCGAACGGAAAGAAGGCGGAAGGCGTTCCTGATCATGCAGGATGTGAACCTCCAGCTTTTTGGAGACAGCGTGCTGGCAGAGACCCGGCTGGGAAATACGGCCACAGAGCAGGAGGCTTTGACAACCTTGGGCCGAATGGATCTGGCTCAGTATGCGGATACTCACCCCATGGCTCTATCCGGCGGGCAGAAGCAGAGGCTGGCCGTTGCAGATGGCTGTTTCAGCGGAAAGGAACTGCTGATCTTTGATGAGCCTACCAGCGGACTTGACTATGGCCACATGCTGGAGGTGAGCCGACGCCTCCGGGAGTTGGCGGAGCAGGGGCTATGTGTGGTGGTTATCACCCATGACGGAGAATTCCTGCGGGAGAGTGGGGCTTGGACGGCGGATTGGTTGCCAAATGACAAGCAGCCATGAAGTGTCCAGGAAATAGCCGCCTACATAACGGAAGGGGGACTGTCTATGCCTTTACGCAAATCGGGTGAAGATTATCTGGAGGCCATCCTTGTCCTCAAAAAGAAAAAGGGCATGGTGAGGTCTGCGGATGTGGCCCGACACTTGGAGGTGTCCAAACCCAGTGTGTGCCATGCGGTGGCTACACTGAAAAAGGGCGGCTTCCTACTCATGGATGGAGATCACTTTCTTCACCTGACCGATGCGGGTAGGGAAGTAGCGGAACAAATCTATGAAAAGCACCGCTTCTTTACAGAAATGCTGACAAATGCTGGGGTAGACCCCATTACTGCCGAGCGGGACGCCTGCCGGATTGAGCATGTCATCAGCGAGAGTAGTTTTCAACACTTAAAAAAGACTTCGTCAGAAAAGAAGTAGGGATGAGCAAAACTCCGATTTGCTCATGAGACTATACAATAAATAGTGCCATCCGACTTGCTTGAAACCTATATATTGTGACTCGACTTTGCAAAACTCGCGTTTTGCTCAACCCTAAAAAGAAGTAATGGGGAGGTGAGAACGTTGACCGGAATGGCAGTGCTGCACTATGACAATCTGTGTATAGACCCAAACCAACGCAGAGTCTATGTAAATGGTCGCGTCGTAGAAATGACTACGATGGAGTTCAACATTCTGTATCATCTGGCTTCACATCCCGGTTGGACTTTTACCCGAGAGCAGCTTTATCAGTATGCTATGCCGGATGTTTTTGCTGCTGGCCCGGAAAGCGTCACCAGCAGGATTTACAAGATACGAAAAAAACTAAATATGGATGTGATTCATACGATACACAGATATGGCTATCGTTTTGAAAAGTAGGGAAGTAGGAAAGTGCGGTTCTCATCTATTAACGGGGGCCGCACTTTTTTGCTGTGCCAAAAAACTTGGAATTGAAAGAATAAGCTGAAGGACTGATGCATCACATAGTTACATCAGACTGTTTTCATATTATCAGGATAAAATGCCATTTTTTAAGCGTTGAAAAAATGTCTTCCTATTGACGAATAGACCAGTTTGTGCTATATTAAAACCGATGGATTGAAACCTATGGTTTGAATGTTGGAGGCGGCACATGGCAAAGCGTATAGCGGGAGTAACGGAAAAGCTGATGGAAGCAGCCAAGCAGGAATTCCTGAAAAATGGATATGAGCGGGCTTCCTTACAGGCCATTGCGGAAAAGGCTGGCTCCAGCAAAGGAGCGATCTACATCCGCTACCCGGACAAAGAGAGCCTGTACCGCTCCCTTGTGCAGCCTGCCATGGATGATTTTTGCGGCCTGATACAATCGGCGTTGGAACAGTTTAACCAGTTGTCAGGAGGCGAACAAACCAGTCAAATGTGTTCCTTCTCTGACCGTGGATTTTGGGCTTCTGTGGACTATATTTACGACCATTTTGACGATTTTAAGCTACTTCTGACCAGTGGAGAGAACAGTATATATCAGGAATTCCTCCACAGGGTCGTGGAACTGGACAACCAATGCACCATGCGTTATATTCAGGCATCTGGGAACGATGCAATCTCCAGCGGCCGCCTTACACCGGAACTGGGTCATCTGTTATCCAGTGCCTTTTATACCGGGATGTTCGAGGTGGTCATTCATGATATGCCAAAGGATCAGGCAATTGAGCATATCCAGAGGATGCGGCGTTTCTACACCGCTGGCTGGAAAACTATCTTCTTCGGAGATGGAGGTGAAAGCCGTTGAGCGGGTGGATTGACCGGAGCGGCTGGATTCACTGTCCTACCTGCGGCAATAAAACCCGAACCAAGGTAAATCCAGATACCGTTCTAAAGCGTTTTCCGCTTTTCTGTCCCAAATGCGGAACAGAACACATTGTTGATGTGCAGGGACAAAACATCATATTGTCAGAGCCAGACGCTAAGACGCAGAGCCGATGATTTGAAGGATGATCCTGTGGGTTGTCGGCTTTTTTCTTTGTTGTCTGGTTAGAGTGCGCTAACTTTCGGAGGGATACGATGCAGAAACAAAAGAAGCCATTTAGTTTGATGGCATTTATTAGGCCGCACCGGGCAGGTTTTATTACCTCAACCGTTCTTGCTGTTCTCAGTGTGGCCAGCGGGATGGTACCATACTTTGCTGTGGCAAGAATGGTCAATCTGCTTATTTCCGGTGAGAAGAACTTTTCGATTTATCTGACCTGGGGGGGAGTCGCCCTGATCGCCTATCTGCTCAAGTCTATTCTTCATGGGATTTCTACCCGATGCTCCCACGAGGCCACATTCCATGTGCTGTCGGAACTGCGGCGGGCTGTGGCAGATAAGTTGACTCATGTTTCCATGGGCTATCTGACCGATACACCGTCGGGACGGCTGAAAACGACCATGGTGGAGCGTGTGGAGCAGATGGAGGTCCCGCTGGCCCACATCATTCCGGAGATGACAGCGAATCTGTTGATCCCGCTTGCCATCGTGGTTTATCTCTTTGTTTTAGACTGGCGTATGGCGCTGGTATCGCTGCTTACGATTCCGGTTGGAATACTGTGCTATATGGCGGAGATGAAAGAGTACCCGAAAAAGTATGGTGCGGTCGTCCAGGCTGGCAAGCACATGAGCGCCACCACGGTGGAGTACATCAATGGCATCGAGGTCATAAAGGCATTCAATCAGAGCGCAGCCTCCTATGGCAAGTTCACGCAGGCCGTGCGGCAGAGTGCGAACCTCATGCTGGACTGGATGAAATCTACGCAGGGCTACTCCGCCCTGATGATGACTATTTGGCCTGCTGTGTTAATTGGCGTTCTGCCTATTGGGTGCGTCTTTTATCGGAATGGAAGTCTGACTGCCCCGGATTTTATCACTATTGCAATCCTTTCCCTCGGTATCGTAGGTCCGCTGGTTGGGGCAATCTTTCTGACCGATGACTTCTCTAAAATTGCGACCATCACCGGAGAAATCGGCGATGTGCTCTCCGAGCCGGATCTGGAGCGGCCTACGCAGAGGAAAGAACTGCATGGGCTGGACATTGATCTGCGGGATGTGACATTCGCTTACAAAGATAAGCAGGTTTTGAAAGGCGTTACGCTGAACATCCGGCAAGGCACGACCACCGCGCTGGTGGGGCCGTCCGGCTCCGGCAAGTCCACCATCGCCAAACTCATTGCCTCCTATTGGGATGCCGGAGGCGGGAGCATCACCATCGGCGGGGTGGATGTGAAAAACCTGCCGCCAGAACAGGTAATGGACCTCATCGGATATGTCTCCCAAGATAACTTCCTGTTCAATGTCTCTGTCCGGGAAAACATCCGCATGGGACGGCCAGAGGCCACCGATGATGAAGTGGAGGCCGTGGCAAAGGCATCCGGCTGTCATGATTTCATCATGGGTCTGGATTATGGATATGACACTGTGGTGGGCGGCGCAGGCGGACACCTCTCCGGCGGGGAGCGGCAGCGGGTCGCCATTGCGCGGGCCATGATGAAAAATGCCCCGATTGTGATTTTAGATGAGGCGACTTCCTACACAGACCCCGAGAACGAGGCGGTGATTCAGGATGCCATCGGCAGACTGACCCACGGAAAGACGCTCATCGTCATTGCCCACCGACTGAGCACCATCACCGATGCAGACCAAATCGCTGTGGTAGATCAGGGAAAAATTCTGGATGTGGGAACGCATGACGAACTGTTGAAACGGTGCCCCCTCTATGCTCAGATGTGGGCGGCCCACACGCAGGTGAAAGACACGGATATGAGAACAGGAGGTGGCGAGTATGTTTGATGCATATAAACGGTTTTTCCACTTTGCCGGGAAGCAGAAAGGCACCTGGTATAAGGGAATGGCCTTTGAACTGCTACGAAGCATTTTTGAGGCTTTACAGTTTGTGGCGCTGTTGGTCGTGCTCCGCGCCTTGGTAGAGCAGAACATGACCGAGACCACTCCGTGGGTGGCCTTTGGGATCATGGCGGTCAGCGTGGCTGGAGCCGCCCTGTGCTGGTATCTGGCCCACAATAGTGAGGGCCACGCCAATTACCGGATGTGCGCGGAGAAGCGCATCCATATCGGAGAACGCATGAAATATATGCCCATGGGATACTTCAATGCCCAGAGCTTGGGCAGTCTCACTGCGGTGGCCACCTCTACCATGGAGGACCTGGAGAGTATGTCCTTCGCGGTGATTGCCCGGACGGTGGTAGGCATGATCCGGACCACCATCTTCTCTTTGGCGATTCTGTGCTTTGACTGGCGCATCGGACTGGTATTCCTGCTTGGCATGATCCTGTTCCTCTGGGTCAATTCGCTGCTGCTGAAAAAGTCCAGAGAATTATCTCCGGGACGGCTGGCAGCCCAGACAAGGCTGGTGGACGCTGTGCTGGAATATATACAGGGCATGAGCGTAGTGCGCGCCTTCCATGGAGACAAAGCGGCAAATCAGACGCTGAACCGCACGATAGAGGAGACAGAACAGCAGAATTTCAAGCTGGAGCGCAAGCGTATTCCCTACAATGTGCTGGAGCAGATTGTTCTGCGCGTCACGGCGGTGGCGGTAACTCTGCTCTCAATTTGGTTTTTCCTTCAAGGCAGTATGACCCTTTTTACCTGCCTGATGGTGGTAGTTTCCGCTTTTTTGGTATATAGCGAGCTGGAGTCTGCCGGCGAGATGTTCTTTATGCTGCCGATGATTGATGCCTCTATTGATCGGGTAGAGGAAATTGACCAAGCACCACGAATAGACGAGAGCGGCTCTATTCAAACGCCCAAAAGCCATGACATTGTATTTGACCATGTGGATTTCTCTTACGGAGACAGGAAAATCATTGATGATGTGAGCTTTACCATCCCGGAAGGGACAACCACAGCCATCGTGGGACCCTCCGGCTCCGGTAAGACTACCCTGACCAGCCTCATGGCCCGCTTTTGGGATGTGGACAGCGGCGCGGTCAAGCTGAGCGGCATTGATGTGAAGGAATATGCTCTGGATAGTTTGATGTGCAATTTCAGCATGGTCTTTCAGCGCGTGTACCTGTTCAATGACAGCATTGAAAACAACATCAAGTTCGGCAAGCCGGACGCCACTCATGAAGAGGTGGTGGCCGCAGCAAAGGCGGCCCAGTGCCATGAGTTCATCACGGCCCTGCCGGACGGCTACGATACCATCATCGGTGAGAGCGGAGCCACGATTTCCGGCGGGGAGCGCCAGCGACTCTCCATCGCGCGGGCCATGCTCAAGGATGCGCCGATCATCATTTTGGACGAGGCCACGGCCAATGTTGATCCTGAAAACGAGGCGGAATTACAGGAAGCTATCAAGGCCCTGACTGCCGGAAAAACCTTGGTCATGATCGCGCATCGGATGAAAACAATCCAGGGGGCCGATCAAATCCTTGTACTGGATCAGGGAAGGATTGTGCAGCGGGGCCGTCATTCGGAGCTGATGAAGCAGGGCGGCATCTATGTGGATTTTGTCTGCTCCCGGAGATCCGCAGAATCGTGGCGTATTGCGGAGCGGAGAAGCAGTGAGGTTAAAGCGGAGGTATGAGCAAGAAACTATTGGCCCGGCTTGGCCTGCTGATTGTTGTCCTGTTCGGCGTCACCATCCTGACCTTCTTTTACACCAACCTGTCCCCGGTAGATGCGGCTGAGGCGCTGGCGGTGCGCCGCTACAACCGCCCTACCCCACAGCAGGTTGAGCTGGTGCGGGAAGAACTTGGGCTCGACCAGCCGATCTTTCAGCAGTACGGCTTCTGGCTGTGGAATGCCCTGCATGGGAATTTCGGAAATTCCTATAACACTGGACGGCCGATTGTGGAAGAACTGTCGGCTTCCATCCAGCCTACCTTGGTTATGGCTACTATGGCGCTCCTGTTTGCCGCTCTACTCAGTATTCCGCTGGGGGTGCTGTCCGCCAGCAGAAAAGGTGGCTTGGCGGATCGGAGCATCTACCTGTTCGGCATCATCTGTATGTCTCTGCCAAATTATTGGATCGGCTTTATGCTCCTGCTCGCCTTCGCAGTTTATATTCCTATTTTTAGCATTATGGGAGCGGATAGCCTGAAGGATTTCATTCTTCCGGCCCTGGCGCTGGCTATTCCCATGGCTGCTGGCAACATCCGTGTGTTTCGGTCCTCACTCTTGGATGGGTATAACAGCGATTTTGTTCTGTATGCCAGAGCACGGGGCGTATCGGAGTGGAAGATCGCCAATCTGGTGAGCCGGTTTGCTTTGCCGCCGCTGATCACCATGCTGGCGCAGAGCTTCGGCTTTATGATTGCGGGCAGCGCCATGGTGGAAAGTGTGTTTTCCATCCCAGGGCTGGGGTCCATGCTGGTCACTGCATTGGGAGCCAGAGACACCATTACCATCAATGCGTGTGTACTGATTACCGCCGTTATTTTCGTCCTGGTCAATTTTATCGCAGATTGTGTGAACGCATTTCTAAACCCGCAGAGCCAGAAGGGAGTCAGCCTATGATCCGCAAAATCATGCATTGCCCGCAGGCCGTCCTCGGTCTTGCCATGATGCTTCTCGTGTTTCTTGTGATGCTGCTTGCCCCGGTCTTTGCGCCCAATAACCCGATGCAGTTGAATGTGGCCCACAGCTTTGCCCCGCCGGATGCACAGTATCCCCTCGGAACGGACGAGCTTGGGCGCTGCGTCCTCTCCCGCTTAATCTACGGGGCAAGGGCTTCTCTGAGTATTGCACTGCCCACACTGCTGTTGCTGGCGGTTATCAGCACCGTGGTGGCTACCCTGTGCGCCTATATCGGCGGGGCACTGGACCGCATATTTGAAGTGGTCTCCAATATTTTTATGGCCTTTCCCCCGTTCCTCGTTGCAATCACTCTGGTGGGGCTCTTTGAGTCAAAAGCGGTCAGCATCGTTCTGTCTATTGTAATCGCCATGTGGGTCTGGAACGCGAGGGTGGTCCGCACCCATGTGCTTCGGGAGCGGAATCAGTCCTATGTGATCACCTGCCGGATGTCCGGCTGTTCGGAGTTGCGCATTGTGTTCCGGCATATCATCCCCAATATTCTGCCGCACCTTCTGGTCTTGTATAGTACAGGGCTGTCCTCCATCATCATTATGATCTCCAGCTATGCCTTTCTCGGCTTGGGGCTGGAAACAGGGACAGCGGAGTGGGGCGCTATGTTTATAAATGCCAATAAACTGATGTTCAGCCATCCACAGTTCTTGGTCTATCCGGGGCTCTGCATTCTGTTTGCCGCGGCAGGGTTCAACCTGTTCGGAGAAGCCCTGCGGGACATCTGCGCACCAAGGGAGGGATAGCCATGCTGACAGTTACCAATCTATCCATCCGTACAAAGCAGACAAAGGAAACCCTTGTGCGCTCCGTCAGCTTCTCCGTAAAAAGCGGAGAGGTCCTTGGCCTGATTGGGGAGAGCGGCAGCGGAAAGAGCATGACCAGCAAGTGCATTATGCGGCTGTTGAATCCACGGCTTTTTGACCTGCACGGGAGTGTCCAATGGAACGGGAAAGAAATGCTTGCGGTGAAGCTGAACGAACTGGACGGCTATCGGGGCAAGCAGATCAGTATGATCCCGCAAAACCCCATGACCGCCTTTGCGCCCATGCTCAAGCTGGGGAAACAGATGGAACTGGGCTTTTCGCTGAAAGGATGCAGGGAACGGACGCAGTTCCGGGGACAGTTGGCTGCCGCGCTTGCGGATGTCAACTTGCCAGATGCCGAAAAAATCATCAACAGCTATCCCCATGAATTGTCCGGCGGTACGCTGCAGCGTGTGATGATTGCTCTGACGATCCTGCAGCGCCCGGAATTGATTATCGCAGACGAAATTACCACCGCTGTTGATGCGGCCAGCGAATATCTCATTCTGAATGAATTGGAGAAACTGAGGCGGGCCGGCGTCTCCATGATTGTGGTGACCCATGACTTTGGTGTGGCGGCAAGACTGTGCGACCGTGTAGCCGTTATGAAAGACGGAGAGATCATCGAGGAAGGAACAACGCGGGAGGTATTTTCTGCTCCACAGCACGAATATACCAGGCAGCTTGTACAGGCAAGCGTACTTTTTCAGGAGGAACTATGCTGAAAGCGGAACATATCACAAAACAATATCAGATTCCGGGCGGCAGGCATACCGTATTCGATGCGGTTTCGGATGTCTCCATAGAGCTTGGGAATGGAGGAGTGACCGCCATCGTAGGAGAAAGCGGGAGCGGCAAGAGCACTTTAGCCAGAGTGCTGTCCTATGTGGAACGGCCGGACGGAGGACGGGTGTTTCTGGATGGTCTGGAGGTGTCCGCCTGCGGGAGAAAGGAGTTCCACACTGTAAGGGGCAAGGTCCAGCTTGTGATGCAGAACGCTTTGGGGTCTTTAGACCCCCACCAGAGCGTGGCTTCCATTCTGGAGGAGCCCCTGCGGCTGCTGTTCCATATGGGGACGGAGGAGCGAAAACAGCGGTGCCTTGAACTGCTGGACATGGCCCGGCTGGAGCGGGACACACTCCGCCGTCGGCCGGATGAACTCTCCGGTGGACAGCAAAAACGGCTGTGTATTGCCCGTGCTCTGGCTGCCCAGCCCCAACACATTATCTTTGACGAGTCCTTCAGCGGATTGGATGTCACACTGAAAAAACAGGTGCTGGATTTTCTGAAGGAGCTTCAAACAGAACTCCAGATCAGCTTTCTGGTGATTACACACGACCTGGACACCGCCATGTATATGGCTGGCACGATTCATGTCATGCGCAGGGGCAAAATCATCGAAACGCTTGAGCACCCCAGGAGCTTCTCTGATTTTCAGGAGCCCTATTCACAAGAGCTTGTAGAGGCAGTCCGCTCCAAGCGGAGAGCCTTGCAATAAATCAAAAAAGGAGAATAACAGCATGAAAAAATTCTTGTCCCTTCTGCTGACCGGCGTTATGAGCGCCATGCTTCTTGCCGGCTGTGGAAACACTGCAAATGACCCGGGTTCCGCATCTTCCTCGACACCGCCTGCCGGCGAGGAGGAACGGTCCATCACCATTGCACAAAGCGCCAATTTTTCTATGGGATTTGCCCCTGGCGTGCAGTCCTATGAGGCCACATATTACATGAACAATTTCTATGAGGGCCTGGTCGAATACCGAGACGGTGAATACCTGCCATGCCTAGCGACAGACTGGGTTGCCTCGGACGACGGCCTCACCTATACTTTCCATCTGCGGGACGATGTGCAGTTTAATGACGGCATTGCGTTCAATGCCGAGGCAGTCAAACTCTATTTTGACAATATGAAGTCGGTCATTGGCACCAGCGCCAATTATGGTCAGCTTGATATGCTGACAACAGAAATCACCGTGGATGACGAGTACACCGTCTCTTTCCATCTGAGCCGTCCCTATTACAATGTTCTGAACGATCTTTCCATGGTGATGCCCCGCGGTATCCTTTCTGCGGCGGCCTTCAATGAGGACGGCTCTCTGAATACCGAATACCTGATGACTCACACCCCAGGCACCGGCCCATATATGTTTGAGAGCGTGAATGAAACCGCAACGGAATACACCTTTGTGAAAAACCCGAACTATTGGGGTGAAGAGCCGGATGTGGACCGCTTTACCGTAAAGGTGATCCCGGAGTCCAAGGTTGCTGCTATGCGGGCCAGTGAGGTTGACTTTATCATGGGATCTGATACGCTGGACGCCAATTCCTATCTGGAGCTGTCTCAGGTGGAGGGGATCACCGGCGTGATCTCTGACTTTGACTTTGTGACGGAATTTATCGCGTTGAACGATGAGGTGGCGCCGCTGGATGATCTGAATGTCCGCACAGCCATTCAGATGGCGATTGACAAGGAATCTATCGCGCAGAATATTTACTCCGGTCTGCGCGCAAATGCGGACTCAGTGATGCCAGCGGATATGCCCTACTGCACCGCTACGGTGCCCACCCCGGACTACGACATGGATGGGGCAATTGCCTTGCTGGAAGACTCCGGCTGGGTCGATTCCAATGGAGACGGCATCCGGGAGAAGGACGGAACGGCGCTTTCCTTTACAATCACCTACCCCTCTACGGGCGTTTATGACAACATGGTACTCTTTTTCCAGAGCTCTATGGCTGAACTGGGAATTGAGATCAAGACCAATCCCATCGACCTGATGGCCTTCATGCAGCAGGTATTCATGGAGGACAACTACGAGATGACCGCCTACATGAGCTACTGGTTCCCTTATGATCCATACACCTTCGTGGCAAATATGTATCCGTCTACCGACTATACTGATCCCAGCGGTATCTACTCCACCGATCCGCAGGTCGCAAAGGCCCTGGCTATCATGAGCGACGAGGACGCCAAGAAATTGATTGGCGGGCTTTACAACACAGATGATCCCGTAGTCGTTCAGAAGATCTATACTACGGCGCTGGACTCCGCCAATGAGAGCAGTGTGGTGATTCCGCTCAACTACAGAAACGAATATGCTGTATTTAACAACGAAGTGATTGAATCTTATACTTTCAACAGCATTCCAAACCATGTGGATGTTGCGGCAATTCATCTGAAATAAGGGAGGTATCCCAATGAAAATCCATGCGTCGGGCGAGGACTATCTGGAGGCTGTATTGGTGCTTCAAAAGAAAAAGGGCATGGTGCGCTCCGTGGATGTGGCCCGACACATGGAGGTGTCCAAGCCAAGCGTGTGCCATGCGGTGGCAACCCTGCGGGACGGGGGCTTCCTGACGATGGACAGCGACTATTTTCTGCACCTGACCGATGTGGGCCGGGAAGTCGCCGAGCAAATCTACGAAAAGCACCGCTTCTTTACAGAAATGCTGATAAATGCTGGGGTAGACCCCATTACTGCCGAGCGGGATGCCTGCCGGATCGAGCATGTCATCAGCGAGAGTAGTTTTCAACGCTTAAAAAAGACTTTGACAGAAAAGAAGTAACCAAAGAAAGTGTAGCTCTTGTCTATTCTATCAGCGGGGCTGCACTTTCCTTTTATGTAAAAAGCTGCAATTAAAAGGGAAAATGGAGATTTGGTCAGAATTCAGTCAGATTTGCCAGTTATCATAAAAATGGAGTTTTAGACGGTTTAACATGAAATCGTACTTTTAAAAACGGGGAAATAAGTATGAAAACCAAGAATCGAAATAGCAGAGGAAATTTCAAGATATCGGGGGCGGCTTTATTCGTAAATGAATAAGGTCGCCCCTTTGTTTTGCAGGCGACAAAAAAACGACAATATTTTTAGAGCGATACTGAACCCAAATCGTTGGCAGGCCCGCTACCTAGTCTTGATAGCTGCGGGCTCGTGTGCAAAGTGTGGTTCAGATGGCAGGGAGCCAAAGGTGCATGAGAGAAAGATGGATCATGCACATAAAGAGGTTCGTCCATCTGCTTACATTTCGACACACAGCTTACTTTACAATACGGTTCTTCCGCCGCCCTTTTCACAGGAGCAGGCGGGAACATCGCAAATCGAGCGACAAGCCTCCTCCTGTGGGCGGCGGAAGTCGTGACGGACTTCTTTATGTGTTTTACACGGCCGACCGTTCACTTTTGCGGTGTGTGGTTGGCCGTGTTTGTTTATGTAACAAACACACACGCCCGTTAGTTCGATGCCGGTCTCCTCCGAAAGTTCAAGAAACCTGTTGGACTTCTTGAATGATTTGGAGGAAAAGGTCATGTGGCAACGAAATAATGGACAAGCAAGGGAAGAACTGCAAATCAAGTTTACGGGTTACTTAATCCAGGCGGTCAGGCGCACCCAGCGGGATTATCTGAAGGCCCTTTATGCGTATAGCAATCAGGAGACCCTGACGGATACAATCTTTGTCGTGAGCCAGACGCTGGAGCAGGAAGTGATGGAGCGGCTGCCCCTCTGGGAGAACATTGAGAGCGGTGCGCTCCTGTATGCCTTGAAACAGCTAGACGAGCGGGAACGGTATGTGTTCCTTGCCCGCGTACTGGACAAGCGCCCATTCGATGTGATCGGCGTGCAGCTGGGATTGTCGTATAAGGGTGCGGCCGCGGTGTATTACCGGGCCATTCGGAAGTTGAAGAAGAGCATCGAGGGGGTGAACGGATATGACATTTGAACAGATGCTGCGGCGAGCCAAGGGCGGTGACCAAGAGGCCATCACAAGCATTTTGCTCATGTACCGCCCCTTGCTGCTCAAGTATGCCGTGATCAACGGCAGACTGGATGAGGATCTGTACCAGGAGCTGTGCATCACACTGGTGCGGGCGATTGAACTGTTCCGGATTTAAGTTTATGAGAAAGACCCTGAGATTGCTGTCTCAGGGTCTTTCCCGTGGACTTAAAATCATTGCAATCCGCTTTCAAAACCAGCAAGGTTTGCATTGACCTAGTGTAGCAAGATTCGTATTGACCTGGCCTATTGGCAACAGGGCCTTCCTTGTGTTATACTAAAATCAGCAAGGAGGTGAAGGCGCTATGAGTCCATTGGTAAAGAAGCGAATTGCAGCAGTCAAGACGGCCGATGCAATCAACGCCATTGAGGGCGCACCGATTTCCAGCTATGCACGGTCGCTATCTGCCAGCTGGGCCCGCGGCGAACTGACGGGCGAACAGATGAAGCAGGCATTGCTGGCACATCATCGCCGGATCGCGGAGCAGGAGCGCCAGAGCCGTGTCTGACCCGTACCTGTATGAAGATGTGCCTGTCCTGAAAAACGAGCTGGGCATCAAAAAGAAAACATTGGATCGCATCGAGGCCGAGCAATCCAGAGCAAATATGATGCTGCTGTACGAACAGGGCTTTCAGGACTTTTCTCCGGATGGCCTGCGGGAGATCCATCGGACCCTGTTTGCCGACATTTATGAGTGGGCCGGCCAGTACCGCATTATCAATATTGAAAAACGGGAGAAACTGCTGGCAGGCCGAAGCGTTTGGTACAGCAACGATGACAGGATAGAAGAAGATCTCAATGAGGCTTTTGGACGGCTGGAAAATGTTAGATGGGATGGCATCAGCCGGGAAGAATTCGTCCATCAGCTCATCAGCCTCTTTCCGCCGATCTGGCAGGTGCACCCTTTCCGGGAGGGCAATACCCGAACGGTTGTAATGATGATGACCTTTTTTGTGGAGCATCATGGATACTTTATGGATCAGGAATTGATGGCTGCCAGTGCCGGCTATGTCCGCGACTCTTTTGTGATGGCCTCCCTGGATCAGTTTTCAGAATTTGAGCATTTGGAGCGCATTTTGCTGGACGCAGTTTGTGATGAGCCGATTGATTACAGCGAGGAAAGCCTGGAGGGGTCTGCCGAAATATCGGAGAAATACCGCAAATACCAGAAAGAGCCTTATTTACCGGAACCTCATTACCGGCGCGAGGAATAAAAGAAGCGCACAGCGGAAACCGTTGTGCGCTTACTTTATTTTAGTGATGTGCCTGGGGCAACGAATTTGTAGCCGTGGCCCCGCACTGTTTCGATGATACCGGCACCCAGCTTGCGCCGGAGTTTGTAGACCATGCTGGAAATCCCGGTCCAGCTGGCATCAAAGGAATCTGCTGCGACGGCTTCGTAAATCTGCCGAGCGGAAAATACCTGCCCCGGGTGGTGGGCTAACAGGTAAAGAATATCAAATTCCATCGAAGTCAGTTCTATCAGATTGCCGGCCCGCCATACCTGGCGCCGCTCCACATCAATCTGCAGGTCACCGACCAGCAGGGTAGAGGTGGTATCTTCAAGAACCTCAATCTGCTCCACACAAAAGCTCTGAAGAAGTTTCTGGAGCAAAACTTCCTGGGATGCTGTGAGATCTTCAAGGTAAATAATGATCTTCTTTTTCATGGCAGTATCTCCCTTGTGAGCCTTCATAAAAAAGAGGTGGCCTTGATTTCTCGTAGCCGCCACTGGTTATATGGGTGCGTCAAAAGGTTTATTGTACGACGGCTTTTTTATGTTGTGCAGCAGAATGGATTGTCTTATAAGATTTGTTCTTGCTCTTGGGCGGCTGCCTCTTTCAGCCGCAAAAAACTCTCGGTGCTAATAACGTGTTCCATCCGGCAGGCGTCAGCCTCTGCAGTCTTAGGGTCAACGCCTGCGGCGATAAGCCGCTCTGTAAAGAAACAATGACGCTCATAGATGGTTTCAGCAACTTCCAGGCCTATATCGGTCAGATAAAGAAAGTGATCCTCGTCTATAGTGAGGAAGCCGCCGTCTTTCAGAGTGCTTACCGCATGGCACACGCTGGGTTTAGACACATCCATGTGCCGGGCCACATCTACAGAGCGCACCATACCCATCTTCTTGTGGAGGACAAGAATAGCTTCCAAATAGTCCTCCCCGGACGCATGAAGTTTCATAGATTCCCCTTCCTAAAGCTATATCGCCCAACTAAGGCTTTCCTGCTAAATATGGTACGATTTTTTGTTCAGTCCTTTCTTTTTCATCAATTTCTCATGTGGTCCCAGCTCGGCCAATTTGCCATCTTTTAGAACGATGATCTGGTCGGAATTAACGCCAGTACGGAGCCGGAGTGTAATCATCATGACCGCCTTGCCCTCCACCAGTTTTGCTATATCTCAACCAGGGCCAGTCCTCCGCAGATTCGGGTAAACAAACAAGATTTACCAAGTGATGTAATAAATTGATAAATAAGGTTCAAAAGGACAAATTGCAGCCAGTGCAGCCAAAAATCCGGATAGAAGCACAATCCCTTTATGACCTGAAGCTAATTCCAGGTAACGCGCCAGCCTGCTTTTTGCCCTTGGCTGCTTCTTATTTTGCCGTGCTATTCCTAACCCTCCTTTTGGTTATACCCAATTTTTTCCAAAAGAAGCTCTGTTCCTCTGATTTGAAAATCATCAGTAATACAGCCGTTTTCAAGGCGCATTGCCCGCTCGCAACAGGCAAGCGCACACTCTGCGTCATGGGTAATGACGATAATGGTGCGCCCCATCTTCGCCAGTTTGCGGATCATCCGGCTGACATTCCGCATATTCGTGCCGTCCAGCCCACTTGTAGGTTCGTCAAGTATGATAATAGGTGCTTCGTGTATCAGAGCTACGCCAAGAGCCAGCCTCTGCTTTTGCCCTCCTGACAGCGTAGAGGGATGCTGTTTGATGAACGGCGTCAGTTCCAGGGCCTCCAGAATTTCTTCTGCCGCTTGCTTCCGCTCCGGGCTGGCCTCTGAGCCAGTAGTCAGTTCGTCCAGCAAATCCTCACCGAATAGCTGGCTGTCTAAATCCTGGGGAATGTACCAGACCTTTCCCAAGCGGTCTTTGGGTCTGCAATGCTTTCCGAATAAAACGACTTCGCCGGATTTCTCTTTCAAAAGCCCTGCCAAGATTCGCCCTATGGTGCTTTTGCCCGTTCCGTTGGGGCCGATCAGGGCAATCACTTCTCCCTTACGGCATTGAAAGTCAATATCCTTAGCTACAATTGTTTCACCAAAAGAGTGGTTCAGTTTTTTCACTTTCAGGACAACCTCGCTGGTTGCCGCAGACGGGATTTCCGTCTGCTCAATCTGATGCAGGTCAGGAGTGCGAAGTCCCAATGCCTGGATTTCCTTATTAGTCAGAGCTTTCATTTGTTGTGCGGTAAATTCACGCACAATTTTTCCTTTCTGCACACACAGGAAGCGGTCTGCCAGATCCATCAGATAATAAAGCCGATGTTCTGCTATGATAATGGTTTTTCCCTGCTGTTTCAAATCGCGGATAATGTCTGCAAAGCGGTAGGTAGATGCAATATCCAGATTGGCGGACGGTTCATCCATGACATAGATTTCCGGGTCAATCGCCTCCGCAGACGCAATCGCAACTTTCTGGCGCATCCCATAAGACAGGCTGTGCAGACTGTGATCCAGAATGTCCTGAATTTTGATGTCTGCCGCTGCCCGGTGAACATGGTTCCGAATTTCCTCATGGGAATAACCGTAGTTTTCACAGCCGAAAGCAACCTCATTGGCGAAAAACTGGCTCCTGGGGTCTTGGAATACATTCCCTACGATTTTGCCGCGCTCCCAGGACGGAATTTCTTTCAGCGGTTTCCCGTCCACAAAAACCTCGCCGCTTAATTCCCCCTCGTAAAAGTAGGGGATCAGTCCGTTAATTACTCTTGTTAAGGAGCTTTTCCCACTTCCTGATGGGCCGGTCATAACAATGACCTCTCCGGCGGCAATGTCTAACGATATATGTTCCAGTTGATTTCCGTTCCCGCCATAGGAAAAGGTCAGGTCACGGATCATTATTTCTTTTCCCATTCCTTTCCTCCTATAAAAGACAGCAGCACACAGTAGCTCCCACGCTGACAACAATCAAAAAGCAATCCAGCGCAGCAATCCGGCTGACATAGTAGCTTTCTTTCTTGTAGGGACTTTCAATTCCCCTGACTATGGCAGAAGCGGCTAACTCGTCCGCAATCTTTAAGGAGCGAAATACCATCGGGACAATGGCATATTCCAATGTGTCCATTGGGTGCCTCAAAACATTGCCAACCGATTTTAAGAAACCACGAATTTTCATGGCCTCCCTGACTTCTCCAAATTCATGCAGCACAGTCGGAGCAAAACGGAGCATGACGATCAATACAAGCATGATACGGGTAGGGATCGGCATTTTCCGCAGGCTGGCTGTCAATTTCCCGGACGGGATTTTAGCCAGAAGATAGGCTGGCATGGCGGGAAGTAAAAGTTTGTAAATCATACTGAGTAACAGCGGAGAGGGAATGTTGACCTGATACTTCGTCTCAATCATCAGCCATACAATCGCCACTAAATAGACCGCAAAGCATCCCAGAGCCTGTTTATATAAGCCGAACCAGCAGAGGATTAAAAAGATCAAAAAGCTAAAACAACCATGCCCTAAAAAACTTGTTGTAAGAAAGGTCACGATACAGGCGCACAGCGTCAGGAAAAGAACTGTGCGCCCATCGATCCGGTCAATGCGTTTTTGCTTTTTTTCTCCGGCCATCATCCTACAATGCCTGCTTTTTGGAAATGTTTTCTGAGCAACCGCTGGCCGAACAATGTACCAAGAATTGCAAGAGCCGCAGTAATGACAACACCCAGAAGCATCAGTGCCGGAGAAGTCACCATAGAGAGCTGCATATTCAAGGTATTTGCATCAAAACCGCTGCTTGCTGCCATTTCCTGATAGCTGTCCCAAGACCACCACAGCGGTACGGCACAGCCTACAAAATTTCCGATTGAGTTGACCATCCAGCCAATTCGGTTGCGAACTGCACTTCGGTATGTATTCTTGCCAACCATGCATAACTCGGCAATGAGGGCTACAATCAAGAAATAGGGAACCAAGAACATATAACCCATAACACCTTGGATTAGTCCATAAACCGCAGCCCAAGCAAACAACAATCCGTGTTTGTTAATGCGATTTGCCGCAACCAAATAAAATGTTGCTCCAATAAAGGCATCAATACCGGCAGAGCCGTATAAATATACTGCTGGGAAAGGCAATGTAACCATACCAATCACCATTGCAATTGCGAAATTGATGACCATCATTGCGGCAATCGTCATAATATCGCGAACACCAATTTTTCTCTTTACCGTTTGTTCCATTCCAGAGCCTTCCTATAATAAAATAGCGTCGTGGTTAGAGATAACTAACCACGACGCTATTTTACAACAGTTCGCATCCACTAACTACTCCAAAGGAAAAGATAAACCACGAAAACAGCCCAAAAGTTAATTCAATTTTTTTGCTTTGCGATAATCCTTTGGAAGCAGTCCAAACACTTCTTGAAATGCTCTGGTAAACTTACTAATATTTGAATATCCAAGTTCACCAGCTATTTGAGTGATGGATTGCTCGGTTTCCTGTAAATAAACAGCCGCAAGATTCATTTTGTAATTCTTGATATGCGCATAGGGAGTGTCACCATAAATCTGTTTGAAAATAGCCTGAAATGTGACCTTGCTCATTGGCTCCTTTCGCAAAAGTTCTTCTATGGATATTTTTTTGTCGAGGTTTTCTATGAGCTGTTGGCGGATGCGTTTGATGATTTCAATTTGTTCTTTGGCATAATACGTTGCCTCATACTGATCTTCAATCCGCAATTGTTTGATATGGTAAAAGAGTTCCAATAATTTGATACGGAAGTAGTCTCGCCCTTCAGAACCTTTTGCAGCATACAATTCATCAAAGATATGCAACAAGCGCTGTGGTGTTCGACATAAAAACCACTTTTTTTCTAATTCTAATTCTCGTCCGAGATTTAGAACATCAATGTTGTAGTAAGAAAAGAGTTGTTGCGTTTCAGAATCGACAGAATCTTTATCAATCACACAGCTTAGCCCTACGCTATTTCCAAAAGGAAAAGAATATGCTGCAGGAACATTAGCAAGAGCATTGATGCAAAATTCGCCTTCTTTCATGTGGAAAACTTTGTTGTTTCTTAGCTCAAACTCAACACGTCCTTTTTGGTAATGACGGATTTCAATGATATTTTTATTAGGAATAGGTTCATGGAAAGTATCTGGGCAATTAAAATCCATAAAAATTAAGTCAATACCAGGGAAAAGGGCGTAGTCATATAGACAGCCTGTTCCATTACATTTATATTCGATTTGAATATAATCATTATGTTCATCAGTTAACGTAGCATATTCGCCATACCATTCTGTTCCACGCAGCTCTTTCACGGCAATCTCCTTCTTTCACGGTTAGCTAAAGCTAACTATATACTAAATTGTTTTTTCGTTCTCGTCAAGGCAAATTCACACTGTACACTTTTCTCCACCTGTGCTTTCAGCATATGTAACTAAATATCCATGCCGACAGTAGGTTCATCTAAGAAGAAAACATGAGGGTTTGACAAGATGTTCAGTGCAATGTATGTCTCACAGTTTGAACTGAAATATGTAGATATTGCTGTGAAATTCGGTCTAGTTGCCGTCGATTGAGTTTACGGGAATTTAAAAGCATCGGCCCTTGATTATGTAGTATAAATGCACTAATCCACCCGCCCCACAACATTTTACAGTTAGGCGGGGCCGATATATCTGCTTGTAATGATTATGGGGCGCAGACATAAATCTGCGCCCCATTTCACACTTTACTGGTAGTTCTTATCATAATAGTGAACATAGACATTGTAGTCCCGAAACCGGGTGATCAAACGAACCCAGATATACAGATGATCGGTCTCGGAATAAAGGTTGAATTCCGTTGCCTCGTTGGTAGGCTGTGCATAGCGGCAGAACCGCCGCATGGTTTCCAGCGTCTTGAAGGCCGGCAGCTTGAACAGGGCACTTTGGAACTCGTCGATTTCTTTTGCCAGTTCCGGAGCCGGTTTTTTCTCACGCTCATCATGCCAGGTCGTCCACCACCGGCACCCGTCATAATCGGAGCGGGAGTAAGCCACCTCGCTGACAGGTCGCTTGGTGGCCTGCATGGGGGGAGTATAGGTGTGCTGGAACACTTGATCGAAGCCGCAGGTGGTCTTCAGATAGCAGTCACGACTTTTTTGGGGCCTCAACAGCCGCCCCTGCTTAATCGCGTCCCATTCTTCAAGAGACAAGGGAATATGCACTGCATCTCGGAGAGCTTCGTCCATCCCGCAGGCCTCACAGATCTGGACATCCACATAGCGGCTAAGGGCGTTTACCATCAGATGCGGAGCCAACGGGGCGCCACACCGCAGACATTTGGGCGGATCTGCGGCGTCACCGTCCGCATAATGTTTTTTGTCTTTGCACCAGGCTGCTTCCAACAGCCCCTTGGGGTAGAGCAGCAGTTTCATTGTCAAGTCCTCCTTTTTTGAGATTGCTTTTTCTTTCCTGCCTGATGGCGGATTTCCGCAGTTTCTTTGAAAGTCTGGATAAGGGGATTTTCGTGTCTTGTGTCACTCTGGCGCCGCCGATCTTCTGACCAAGGCGGGTATACAGGAAGTTCCCCTTGATAAAACGAAAGCAGGTTGGTGGCCATATCTTCTCTGCGGCGGTGAATATAGCGTTGCATAGTTTGGATCTCGCAGTTAATGATTGTGGTCCGCAGCATAATTCCGCGCTGCTCGAAAATATACCGCAAGCAGTGAGCCGGATCTTCGGCTTCAATCCATAATGGGAGCGTATCATCAGAGTCTTGGAGTTTTCGCCATCCGCTGTAATCCGTGTAGTGGAAGTGAGGAACATGATTTGCGAGCCGGCGAAGTGCCAAATACAAGCGTTCATATTGGCGGCCAAGCTCTCCTTTCAATCGCCTGGAATAGTAGGTATAGCCATCAGGGTCAAGCTTTTTAAGCTTCTTGCTATTAAAGAGATATTCCACATTATCCACTCCGTTTTCAGAGCGAATTTGGCCTGTTGGTTCTCCTAGTCCGTTGCGCTTAATCCATGCATAAAACCGTTTGCCAGTGGCCTTTGTGTTGACAAAACCACAGTCCTTTGGCCGCAGACCACCCAGATTTGTGGTGAGAGTGTCCCAGAATATCAACTGCCCGAAATTCTCTTGATAAAGTTTGATAGCGAGGTTGCCTTCCGAGTAGGTGGCAACTTTAATGGTTATGGCATATTCCGTTCCTTTCATGTTGAATGGTATTGGCTGCATTGATTTCCTCCAAGCAAAACCGGTGGGCTGCAAAAAGCAACCCACCGGTCGTTGTGTTGTAAGACTGACTCCAAAGTACAGGATAGGGGAGAGGCAGTCTCGTCGTCATTGTTGTTTATGCGCTTTTTCCGCTTTGCTGTGAAGCAAGGTAGGAGGCGTACCCATTCGGATCAAGCTCTTGCAGCCGGTCCGCTCGGAAACGGTATTCCGGGTACTCGCAGAACCCACTGCGCTGTAGGACACCGGTCGGGATTGCCAGCCCATTACGGATGAGCCAAACAGGAAAATCGGGGTCTCCGTTGGTGTCAATGAATGCACAGTCTTTCTGACGCTTGCCGTCCAAATTGACAGTCAAAGACGCCCAGGGTTCGGGATATCCGTCCTCCCAGGCCACCATTTGGATTGCAAGATTGCCTCCTACATAGGAGGTAACTGTGAGCTGGATCTGGTGGGGAGATCCGTACTTCTCATAGGGGAGAAGTGTGGTGGCATGGTTGATTTCCGCAAATGCGGAATGGCTGTCTTCGCTGCAGTTATCAGCTATCAGTCCTAATTCCCAGCAGATTGTGAGAATGTCTGCCCGGTCTACACGATAGACAGTTCGTTTGGCGTATTTGGGGCGGAAGAGCAAGTCTCCGTTTTCAAGGAAAAATCGCCCCTCTTTCCCACCGTGGGTATGGCGGCGCCCATCCAGAAGATACTGCATCTTTCGGGCGTCCCTTTCAATTTTTTTGGTGTCATACCAGGTGGAATACTGAACCGCCACATGCAGGTTCGGATGGTTTTTAAAATGCGTATCCAGAAATTCCAGCAGCCGATCACAAAGCTCTCTGCGCTGAATAACCGTCTGCCGTTCATTGAAAGTTAGCGTAAAGTAAGAATAATCTCTACCGGAGTCCACAGCCGTGTGCGGTATTGCTGAAATTGTTGCACCAGAAATAGACTTCCCAACCATTTGCTGGAGGTGGGGCCGGCCTCTTCTGTGTAGCCGTAGCAAATGAAATTATGAGCAATGGCAGCCATGATCGGACCATAACCGCGTTTCTGTGTTCGGCGGCCTGCCGGAGCTGAACGGTATCCCTGATTCCGGCCGCATGAGCCATTCTGTTTTCTTCCTGCTGCGCTTCCGTATATAAAAACTGCAGGCGCAGAGAATAGATGTCCTCCATTGCATATCCTTTGGCGATCCACTTTGCGTTGGATGGTTTCACATAAGATGTATCATGGTATATGATCATAAAACTGTCCCTCCATAAAAGTGCCCAGCAGATTGCAAGAAAACAATCTGCCGGGCTTTTGACACTTACTCTGAATGAACCAGAAGGGTCTTTTTCTCATAGTCAAAGAGTCAACATTGATGTGCCGTCTTTGTCTTCCCATTTGACGATTTGCCCTTGCTGCTCTTTCAACCGGGCAATATGTTCTTTCCACTCTTTGCGAGTTTTCTCTGCGCGCAGCAGTTCGGCAGTCTGCTGTTCTGGTGTGAGAGCAGAGAAGGCAAACTCACGCTGATCGGACTCCAAATCATAGATGACCCGCCTTGCGATGGACAATGCCAGCTCAGATACGGTGGGGGCGTGTTCCTCAAGAGCCTGCCGGCCGCGGTGGAACAGGTCCATATACGCACGGTACTGTGCTTCGGTGATCAACTCCCAGCCGTAAGCATCCTGGATCTCATTTTCACTGTGGTACTCCATAGCGGCATCGAAATCAGCCTGCCGTGCGGCATTTTCCTTGTCTATGCGGCGCTGAAACTTGGTGCAAGCTCGCTCCAATTCTTTGATCAGAAGAGCACAGGCGTCCGATTCCAACAGATAGCCATGGGCCTCGCTGTTCAGATATTTCTGCTTTTTTGTCATGCGGCTGCCTCGACAGGGCCAGGAACCTCATAGATGACCTCAACGGGAAGCAACGCACCGCAGGAAGTATCCTCCATAGTCTGCCATTCTCCGTTTCGCCAAACCTGTGCGGTAGCGTCGTTATAGACCTCCGGCACCAGATGATGGTCGCTCATGCATTCTTTGGACACATAAATGCACATATGCTGCAGGTAAAAAACATGGAGGACCTGAAGAATTTCCTCTCTCAGCTGTTTCGCCAAAGCAGCGATCTCATTCATGTCCTGCCGATCAAAAGCAGCCTCGGAAATCCGCTTCAGACATTGGGAGTCTTTTACCGCTTCGTTGGCATAGCTCGTTGCCTCATCGCCATACTTTTGTTTGATGCGAATACCCCCGAGAGACACATGGCGGGTGTACGCCGTAGCGGCTTTGCAGATGCTTTCCTTCAACTCCTGATAGGGTTTCTTATACTTGGTTTTCAGCACATCCATAGGCACGACCTCCAGATTGCGGCGGAGTGTGTCCAGATGCTTTTCCAATTCTTCACGAAGAGCCTTTTCCATTTCGTCCATAAAAACATATCCCTCCATTCATTTATCAGTATCAGGCTGTCGGCTAATTTCCGTCAAAAGAGCCGCCGCTACTTCAGGCACCGCTTCCCAATAGGTCTCCTGATAAGCAGAACTGCTTCTTAACTGTGCAAGAAGGCGCCGGGTAAAATCCGAAGAGGCCAGCAATCTTTCACGCTGGGATACAGTAAGCTCCTGAAATTCCTCCCAGTCTTCAACCTGCTCTCTGAAGTCCTCTTGCATTTTTTCCCTGCCAGAGACCAGCCACATTTTCCATAAAGCAGGGAGCCATCGGCAACGAAAAACTTTTCAGCTCAATGGAAAAGTGGTTTTCACAATACTCACCGTCCAGATAGCATTCATAGCTATTTTGCGTCTCTTCCTCCACAAACTGACTCTTTTGGCGCCAACTATCAATACTGCCGCTGTCCTGTTCCTCCCGGAGATCATCATGGAACTGCCTCTGGGCATCGATCAGACTGGTGAATGGGATCTCATAAGAGCCATATTCTCCGTCGCTGGCCCAGTGGGAAGCCACAATATAAAGTGTCGCTTGGGGATAATCCTGTTTCGGAGTCGGCAAAGGAATCAACATTTCCGGTGACATGATAACAAAATCAAGTCCCAGTTCCTCCACGCTCTTTGGCTCATGGTAGAGTTCAGAAAAAGTCCGTTCCAAAGCTTTGCGGTCAGCGGAGAGAACAGGCAGGTCAAACCTGCAGTAAATATCCGGCGTGTCGTTTTCAGTTTCTTTGTCGGTTCCGGTGCGGATCTCGAAGATGGTTCCAAAGAGTCCTTCGTATTCGCTCTGATCGTTGGCAAAGACCTGTGCACCGATTTTAAAGCAGATGCCTTCGTGCCAGAGTTCTTCGTTTTCATTTTGGTAGATCGTAGGTCATACCTCCTTCTTTAGAGGGTAAGGGTATATCCTTGCCCCTGGATTGATTTTGGCTATCCACGCCGGAAGTGGCGGCACCGTTCCTGAACATAAAAATGGGCGGCACCATAGGCGCGGTACGCCTGCATTTTAGAGGACTGCTTGACGGAACCCCTGCCGGGTAGGTTCAGCCGATTCTCAAGCGGTTTACACTTAGAGTTCGTCATCTTCTTCCCAAGGGGAATCTGCATCATTTGTGTCAGCCTCCTTCTTTGTCATATGCTCCATGTGCTCCACGCTGGTGTGCTCTGAATCGAAAGGATAAGTACCAGGGACAGATTCTCGCTCCAAAATCGTGAAGCTGTTCCAACGCCCACAGTGTGGGCAAGAAATCTGGCCGCTGCAAGCGGTCAATTTGTTCTTGGGTGACTGCGCCGGCTTCGGGGCAGCACGCCATGCGAACAAAAACGATGTTGGCAGTGTTCAGTATTTCTGGCCGATATTTTGCGTTAAAGGGGATGAAACCGATCCATTGAGGATTGTCGAAGATCCGGGAAGCATGAAGCTGGAGCGCCTCCTTCCGCATTTCAGACACAGATGCTGAGACATAGTTGTGCTCATTGCACCATTGGATAAGCGCATTCAGCAGCGGGACCTCATTTTCCCGCTCGATGACAGCTTCCACCAGCTTGCACCAGTCACATTCTTCGATCTCACCTAATTTGGTTTTGACAGCCCGCCAAGGAGTATATTTTTTATCTCGGCCAGCACCGGTGCTGTTACAGCGGAACACTCCATATTGCCAGCGGATATCCTCGAATGTACCTTCAGAGAGGGTTTTCCCACCGGGCAGTCTATAGTTCTCATACTTCATGGATGTGGTTCCTCAGCTGTTGGATTCATAGATGACGGTAACTCTCCGCTAAAAACCAGGGGAAGTGCCGCACTCCATATCCTGAGAGGAATTGGTTGGCGGTCTATTTCCTGCAATGCTTCATCCATCCAGCACTTTTCACAGATATAAACATGAGCGTATCGGCTCAGCGGGTTCAGAAAAAAGTAATTGCCGGTATATAACTCATTGTGACCGCACCTTGGGCAGAGAATCTGTTGTTCCGATTCCTGAAGGGGTAAAAGCCGATCAAGAAACACTTTGATTTTATCTTCGCAAATATTCATGCCGTATTCTCCTTGATTGAGGCATTGGTTCTATTCACACCAGCTTGGCCGACGACGATATAAAGTCAAGCCATGGATAGGGAGGTTCTCTTTGTCATTGGTTACTCGGATAACTCCCTTTTTGTAGGCCACGACCTGGACTTCCTCATTTGTTTCGAGACAGAACACTCGCTGGCCGTTCATTTTTCTGAGTTCCTGCAGAGTGAGAGGAAACTCGTCATCATGCGTGCCTTCAGGTAGCGGAAGACCAGCCAATAGCATCTGAAAGGCAGTCTGAAAACCGGATTCAAACGCTTGTTCAGTAACGGCACCGTGTTGCTCACCAACAGCGATCTGATAGGCCTCGAACGCTTTTATGGCTGACGGGGATTTCTGCAGGATGTTTCGCAGGACTGCTTCGGCAGCGGAAACCGATTTGTCCATTTTTTTCTGCTCACTGCTCTGCTTTTTGAACACGCTTGGCTCATAGTCACCGTAGTAGAGGTCGTGCAGAAAACTGGATGTAGGAGTTGTACTCTGCGGCGAACCCGCTTCGAGATGCGCAAGTCCGTCAGCAATTCGTTCCATCGCCTTGATAAGATTGGGCAGCTGGGCCTCAAAAAAGCGGTGACCGTATATCGTTTCGTGGAAATTCAAAGGTTGGTACCTCCTGTCAATGAAAGAACCACCGACGGTACAAAAGCTGCGGTGGTTACTGATTGAGACCTCTGATAAGGTCATAGACCATCCATAATAGATACTGAAAATCGGCCAAAACAGTCGTGCTGCATAGCCTTATTGCAGGCCAGAGAGAGGCCTGTCATCAACTGCGGCATAGCCTCCATATACTGGGGCGTAATACCCAAAGCATCCAATGCTTCCTGCACATCGCCGGTGTAACTATACTCGTGATTCTCCAATTCCTGTAGGAACATATCGAATATAAAGCCTTTCCCCGTTTTATCCGAGGAAATGGCATCTTCCAGCTCTTTGCGATGTCGGGCAAGCATTTCATCCAGTTTGGCAGCATCGCTTTTGCGGCAGTAGCCGCCACCGAAAATGCTGCACATCTGGCAGGTATCCGAAAGAGAGAGGCCCAGTGTGCGCATCCCTTCGGCAAACTGTTGTTTGTTGAACGCAAAGAACATAGGGAATGCGTTGATTTCCGCCTGTTGGCGATTACGCATCTCCTGATATTGATTTGTACTCATGCAACGCTCCTTTTCTCTGCTGTGCTTACAGCCAGTGGTGTCACACGCCATTCTTCCGGGTGACGCTGGTTTCGGCAGATCTTTTGCAAAATTTCATGCTTTCCGCAGACGGCATATTGCAACCATTGATGGCACGGTTGACCGTTACCGTTCTGTGACGAGAGATGCTCCAGCACATAAAACACGGGTACCACCTCACTCTGAAGGAGCCAATTTGCGAAGCTCGTTCAGCAAGCTGCGGTTGTTCTGCTCGTACTGAGGCAGGAATGGCTGATCCAGCTCAAAATGATAGTAGTGATAGAACAATATCTTGAATACAGCTGCTTGGCGCATTTCTTCCGGCATACGGTGCATCAGCCGGCCAATCTCTGGGATGACCAGATACTGTTGCTTCAAAAATTCCTTGTCCTCTTTGGGAAAGTTGTGGTACAGCCAGTCTTTGACCAATACCTTTCTGCTGTTGAAGTGATGCTGCTGATTATCATCAAAGCACAGGCAGTATTCAAAATCCCGTCCACGCTCACCAGGCCCCACCGAGAACGGGTAAAGGCGGCAGGTTCGAGGGCGGGCAGCATAGATGCTGCACTGGTTTTCGCGCAAGCTTACAAATTACATCTGCGCCGACCGTTTTGAGTACATAAATGGGATAACCTTCATCGGTAAGCGGCATGGGTTCGCAGTATCGGAGCAGCACATCGTCCGTGCTGCTGATACCGCAATGCTGGTTACGCAGGTGCTTAGCCATCCGGTAGGCATCCAGGCTCTCAACCATCACGCAATTTTCAATATGACGGCAGCAATGACCGCAGCAACTGCAGTGATATGAAACGAACTCCTTTGCTCGTACCGACACGGCAAGGGTTTTGGATTGATCTTCCATCGTATTCCTCCATAAAAAAGGCCGCGGCAGACAAAGACGCCTGCCACGGCCGAGACTTATGGGGCGTGGCCCCTTACTTGTTGAATTCTACGCGCACGCGGCCAGGGCCGTATAAGCCGGGAAGACGGCCGCCATCGGGAAAGGGTCCATAGAGAGGTAGTAGTCGGAATTGAGCGTCTCAAAATGGATCATATCCGCCGACTGCTCGTGGATCGCCACGACGGTCGAGGTGCGGTAGGTGGTGCCGTTGGCGCAAGAGCGCACCGGCTGGGAGAACCCAGCGGGCGGCGGATCAATATCATTCAATTCTTCTGATCCTGCAGTATTCAACCATTAAATGATTTTGATTTCCGAACAGATTACCGCGGCAGTTCGCTTTCCATAAGGCTTCCTCAAGAAGATCTTTGATACACCGGACAGGGAGCTTTTCGCTTTTGGCAATCTCTCGTACGCCATAGCCGCAATCTTTCATACGGACAATGTTCATCTGCTGTCTGGAAATGCGACCAGCCAGATCATGGAGCAGCTGGCCCATCTCGAATTCCTGCATCAGTTTGTCCTGCACCGCCAGTGTATCTTCCAAAGGAGTGCCGTCGGGATACAGGCCAAGGTGGATGCTGAGGATTTCGGCATTTCGTTTGTGACGCTCTTGAGCCCGAAAATAATCACATAACCGAAATTTCATTTGCCTCATGGCAATGGTGCTGAACGAGTATTTCTGAGCAGACGAACTGTTACAGTAATCCCGGACTGCAGTTAAATAGGGAAAAATAACCACGTCATAAAATTCGTCTTCAGAGAGATGGTTATCATTCAGAAATTTATAAACCAGGCCGTGATGTTCGGCGGCAAACTCTTGCTGTTCCTTTGTTAACGGTACTTCACACAACATATATATTTCCTCCAGTCTAAAACAAAAAAAGGAATACCCCCGGCGTGAGCCAGAGGTATCCCTTGATGACATGTCATGCGGTTATGCCCGCAGAAAATCCATTATGCCGGCAGCTTTTCGTAGTCGCCGTTGATCGCTCCGACCGCATAGCTCCCATCAGAATTTGCAGCTTTGGTGGCGGATGCGGGGATCTCATACTCGCAGTCGTTGGTGCGCTGCTCTTCGTTGATCAGGGCCCGCTGGATGTTGATGAGCTTGATCTGCTCCTTGAAGCCATTGGCATAGGCACGGATCTGACTCAACTCCTCGCCCTGGAAGTCGCGCACGAGACGGAAGGCGGCAACGCTGTAGTCGTTGCTGCCGTTGTTTTCCTTCTTCAGCGAGATCTGCACCAGGCTGCCATAGGTGGCACGCCGCCGGTAGACAAAGGCTCTGTTCAGAAACTCTTTGAACGGCTTGATGCTGGTGGGCGGGAGCGAGATCAGCAGAGGCATATACTCGCCGCTGCGCAGCAGGTAGATGTCCCGCATATTCTTGCACGCCTTGCCACGTCCACCGTCTCGGGCCGAGCCATACTCGTTCATCGGGCAAGTGGCGCAGGCGCCGCCAGGTTCACCAATTCCCGTCTTGCCGTCCACAGAGGAGCAGAGAGGCTTGGTGTCCTCGTCATACTCGCTGCCTTCCGGCCAGAGGGTGCAGGCGGCGTGATTATAGAGAATCACGCCCTCCAGCGTCCGGGCATAGTCCGGATTGTCCGGGTCCTCGGTGGGGATCTCGAACTGCAGCTGGCCGCCGGCGGGAATCTTCACCCGCTGGAAACTCATCATCTGCAGACCGTCGGCATCCTCCGCGATCTCCTCGCTGCTGAAGTCGCCCTCTACCATGGCGGGAAGCAGGAAAGCGTTCTGCTCGGGAATGTTCATCATGGAAGTGTTCTGTTCGTACATAGTTCGTTCCTCCTTAGAATTGACTGGTTGGCAGCCACTCAGGCGGCCATCTGATTGATACGGCTCCACTGCCTTGCCGGCATGGAAAGAATGTTGTAGCCGATGCCCTCCAGAGCGGTGGCTCTGTCATAGTCCTCGACATCCTGGCTGTGGCGGGTCACTGCGTTGGACAAGCCATACAGCGTCAGATCGTTTCCTTCAATCAGCCGCTGCAGCACACCGGAGCTTTCTTCTTCCGTGATATGAAAGTCTCTGCTGACCAGCTTGACGACACCAGGAACATCCGCGGTATTCATCCGGGCGTCTTTGGCATCTTTCATCAGGTTGACCACCTGAGTGAAACGCACCTCATCCACCACGGCCCGTACCGTATCCTGAATCTTCATGGCAAACGCCTTATCATCGGCTTCCAGCGTCTTATCGGAGTATAGCTGATAATAATTCTCCGTGGCCTGCGTACGGCGGTTGCGGCGCGTCTGGGCATCGTTGACCACCATGCCATTGCTGCACACCAGACGGTAGACCAACGGCTGGATATTCACCGAGCCAAGCCCCACCTCGCTGTTGCTGATGATGATGCCTGACTGGACGATATCGCCGGGAGAGACCTCTGCTTGCAGCCGGGTATTCACCACCTTGATATACATACGGCTTTCGGTGAGCTGGCAGCTTTCAAAGTGCATCCCTTCCATATCCTGCAGGACAGGAAGAACGATGCCGGCAATATCCAGATTGTCGATACGCCGGTAGCGGTTGCTAAGGAATGCCCGGGCGGTGCCGCCAATAGTGCGGACTAAGCGTACAGCGGGCTCACGCTCGAACCAGGCGTTCACATTTTCCGAAAGCAGCTGGGGATGCTGTGTCAGCATCTTGTCGTAGTAGGCCGCCGGGATCTTCAGATGGGTGCCGATCTGCCTGTGGGCGATGGCATTGATCTCCAGCGGCTCCACAGCCATCTCGCCAGACGGGGTATAGGCATTGAGATATAAGTCCGAGCCAAAAGGCTCCAGACGGAGGCTTCGGGTATCCATCATATAATCGGCCTTCAGTTCGGCCTGACGCTGGATCTCCTTTGCCATCTCAACAAGGCTTATCCCGGATTTCATTGTGTTTTCACTCCCTTCTTTGTATGATGGTGCTTACCAGGAGACCTGAATGCCCTGCGCCGTTGTTTCGGCAGAAAGACCATTGCTCTCAAATACTTCCACCAGACGGGGCCAGTAGACCTTCGCCGGAAAGTTGGAGAGGTGTTCCTGCGGCACCAACTCCTCACCCTGCTGAATGCAGATATCGCCGTTTTCACGCAGAGTGAGCTTGCTGTGGCCACGAGAGTTCAAATCCGCCACTAGTGCCTCCAAAACCGTGCGTCCGCTGTTTTCATACCAGATGCGCGGATCGATTGGCTGCTTGTTGGGCGGAATATTGTTCGGGTCGTCTGCCCCTGTTTCAGTCTTGGACAGCGGTACGATCCGGAGCAGATCGCAGCGAATAGCTGCGTCCTTGCCGAAGGTGATGTCCGCATGGTCAAAATCATCCACATTGTAAAGTCGGATGCGTCCGGTACCATTGGTGCGGATCAGCTCGGTCGGCTTGGGTTCGCACCACTCAAAGCAGGCGTTTGCATACGAGGAGCGCAGGTAGGTCAGGATGCGGTGATTTGCGTAGCGGAGCAGCAGATCATCCGAAATTGGTTCCTCCAGTTCCGGGACCTGAAATGTGCTCTGACTAACGCCTTCGGCATGAAGTTGCCGTTCCCGCTGCTGGCGCTGCCGGCGGCGTTTGGCCTGCTGCATATAGGGGAGCAGGAGGATCAGTACGACCCAAAGCCCCCAGAGGGTGAATACCCCAATCAGCAGCCAAGCCTGCCACGGTCCGCGCACCAGAGCCATGATGGCGATAACAGCACCAATCAGAATGGTGATGCTGCCGATCAAAAGTCCTTTGTCGTTACTCATTTTTTTGCCGTCCTTCCTGTAAATTTTGCCTGAAAACAAAAAAGAGGGACCGCACCAAGTTTTTCAGTCCATTCTGAAAACTTGATACGGTCCCTCTGAGGTGCCGGTACTTATCCCGGCAGGGGTTCGCGGTCACCGTCCATCACCTCTGCGGGTGCAGGAACAGTCTCCGCTTGGTCGGAGCCATTCTGATCACATTCCGGCTTTGCTCTGGAGGTTTGTCCGGGAAGGTAGCCAAAGTCAGTCAACCATACTTTCAGCTTCTTGACCGTGCTTCCGTCCTTTTGGCGGACATCCACCAGTTTTTGCGATCCGGTGAGCCAGATCATGCTGCCCTTTCTGACCTTGAGCTTCATGAGCCTGGCAACAGCGTCGCCACGGGCCCATACCTGATAAAAGTCCGGCTGGTTACCGCCGTTTCGCTCCATAAGGTCAAAGCAGACATACGGTTGTTTTGTCTGGCCTTCTTTGGGAACAAGATCATGCATGACTCGGCCAAATACATGGATCTGTGCCATAACACTTCCTTTCTTCGCCTTTGGCGTTACTATCTATATATAAAAAGTGCCAGCAGCAATCCGGCCACAAAATGGGCGCGGAGATACCACTGACACTTGCATACAAACTTAACAGCGTGTGCAATGCGGGCTTTTGGCCTGCGGTACAGAACTTCGGTCTGTATCCCATATGGGAAGTGCACAAAAATCAATTACAAGGTAAGTGTAACACTATATCTTGTGTATGTCAAGTGGTATAATTCTATATATAGATATTTTTGCGCGGCGACTTACAACATGTGGTTCATGTAACGATAGTAGTCATCCAGCAGGTAAAACTTCAATCTTCTGGCATAAGTTTTGCCATAGTGAATTGTCAAACCGTAAATGTTTCCGGTGCCATCCACTCCAAGGGGACCCAGCCAGCAGTAGTTTTTGCCCTCGTCAAAGAACCAGAGCTGAATGTCCTGGTATTCTTCCTCGGTTACAAGGCCGGAGGCGGCCAGCCGGCAGCAATCTTCTTCCCGGAGCATTGGGCGGGAGAGAAAGCGGCGATAGAGTTCGTCCGACAGGCACAGGGCCTGCTGGTAGGTCAAAGGATTCGGATGACTTAACCACCAGCGCGTGACATCTTCAAAGGAATGCAGCTTCGGCTTTGGATCAAGCGCACGGAAAGCTTGGAGAAAGGCCTTCACATCTTCCGGTTTTGCCGGCGGAGGGATCGGGATTTCTTGGACTTCATTATCCAAAAATCCAAAAGCAATCTGTTCGCCGGTCTTGTCCTCCAGAAGAAGAGACATTCGGGAAAGCGGAGATACCAGAAAATGTTCCATGGCAAAATTGGCATCCAGAAATTGCTGGATTTTGTATTGCTCAATGGTGTGTGGCTTGTGCATTGGCGAAACCTCCTTTTTGATGTTCCGCTTATTAAATAGGGAAGTATTTTCACTTTTCTGCAATGCAGATTAAATTTGAAAAGGCAAGCAAAAACTGCGGCACCATAACGGTTTGAACGGCACCGCAGCTTTTTCCTTATTCCGTGGGTTCTTATTCAAGGTTTTCATCCACAGAGGAAGTCGTTTCAAGCTCTTCATACCCCAGAAAACTATTGGTAGAAAGGGCTGCGTCCAGGTAGTCATTTCCAACTGCGGGACGGCTCCCCGTCTGGAAATAGAATCTGTAGTGGGAACCAATCCGAAACCTGGAAGCTTTGCTCAAAAGCAGAGTGGTTTCTGCGCCTTGGGCATCTACCAACTGTACCTTGCGATAACGATGCAATGCGGGGGCTGTGACACTGGTACAAACTCCTTCGACTACTTCATACCGGCCACAAGCGGCGGTGCTCCACAGGCTTCCGCTCAACACCAGCGAAGCGATGAAAATAATTCCGCCCAATGCCAGAAGGATGTGATCTGTGGTTGCGGTAAAAATTACGAGACTGACAGCGAGGCTGGCAAAACTACTAAAGCGGTCAGTAGATCTTACATACAGCACAAAGGGGAATTGATCCCATTGTTTTTTCATGTGCTGATCCTTTCAAAAATGATTTGCTGACGCAGGTACAGGTTGGCCACGGCCAGCGTGACAGCCTGACTGCTCCGGCTGTTCTTCATCATGCTGGCGATATTCTGGCAGGTGGTCTCGCTGTCACCGTACACCTTTTCCATCAGGACCTGTTCACTGGGGAGAGAGAAGACATCCTGCTCCACACATTTGATGATTTCGGCGGTGGAAAGAAGCGCCTGATGGGTCAGCCTCATTACACGGGATTCATAATCAGTCCGGCGGTCTTTATGGAATAGCTTCATAGCCTGCTTCATCGTTATCCGCCGGCTGAGTACCAGCTTGGCAGCGGACACGCCGCGTACAAATGCGGAGCCATTGGTGGGGATGACCCCAAGAGAGCTGAGCAGGTCGTACAATGCATCGAATTCTGTTTCGCCGCATCCGGATACCAGAAGGCCGCGGATGAGCAAACGGTTGACGCAGGCATCCCAGGGACGGGCAACACATCCGCCCAGGGAGGAGGCCAACCTGTCACACTGGCAGGAAATATCATCCCATTTGGAGATCCGCCAGTTCAGTGCAGTCCACACGACCATTTCCTGCATATCCACCATGTATCGCTCCCCACCAAGCACAATGACCGGGCAGGAATGTCCGCACCCGTTGGCCTCCCGCTCCAGACGGCCGACCGCAGTATACAGCTTTTTTAATTCCATAGCTTCAAAACCTCCTTTTAAATATCCTTTACTGCTGTATGACCGCGGTTTTCAACAGACTCAAAGCAGACTTGCCAAAAAGCGGGGATCACAGCGCAGCTTGGTCGCAGAGCGAGAGATCCAGGCGCCTACATGGGAAGGAGGCACACGATAGATTTCCGCAATATCTGTGACACGCATCCCTTGTAGTTTAAGAGCAAGCGCCTCAATACCGAGTCTGGTTACACCGTCATATTCCTGTTTGCTGGCCTCCAGGAGCGACAGTGTTTCTACCAGGGACATATGAGCATCAAAATCATCGGCCTGCGGTTCCAACGCCTCACCGTCTGCCGCCAACTCGCCATGCTCGCCAATGATAAGACGGCTGAAATGGCTCCGGTGATTGCATACCTTTCTACAGTAGGATAAGAGACCGTTTTTTACGACTGTTTTGGCGTAGGTGGAAAATTGTGCCCGCCCGTCATCCTTATAAGTGGCTGCAGCTTTGCAGAGCCAGAGGCATCCCTCTTGAAACAAATCGCTATACTCCAGGCCGCAAATGGTGGGATTGACATGGATATAGTCACAAATCACCCAATGTACCACAGGCAGATTCTGTGAAACGAGTTCCTGTTGTGCTTTCGTTAGGCTATTCATATTTTCGCCCCCCATCAGGCTGCCGCCTTCATGTCGGCGGGAGGGCCAGACGCCTGTTTGCACAGACAAATCACTTCATCGCACATCCAATCAGAAAATTGTCCAATATGAGCCTGGTGCTCGTTTAAGCCCAATTTGGCCTGTAGCCAGATATAGACCTCCCATTTTTCCATGTTCCGGCTCTGTTGCAGCTGACGAAGCGCCTGGTGCGCCAGAATCCGTTTGTGTCGCAGATCACCATTGGCCAAGACACCCATGGGCAGGTGCGTCCGATCATGGGCGCTCACATAAGCGTCACAGGCAGGCCAGCGATCACAGAGATAGAGAAATTTTCCCTGAGAGCGCCGGTTGTGCCCATATACAACACTAGCGGGGCGAAGCGAAGAGTTGGCGTGACAGTATGGGCATTTAATTTTTTTTGACTTCATCATAAAATCATCACCTCCAAAAACGCGCCGAAGACGGCGCAATGACGTCTTTTTGGGTATAAATTAGGGGGCGCTGCCACAGGACCACGCAGAGCAAAGCTGGTGAAGTGTGCAGTTAGACGGGTCCGGCGTGTGCCATTCAATGTATTTTGAAAAGGCAGATTCAAAGGAACGGCGCGGCAGGACAGCGCTGCACTCGGCGGGATCAACTTGCTCGCCGGTCAGCTGATGAACCGATTCGGCAGACAGCAGCATGACCTGCCCGCACTCATCCACGGTAAACAGAAAACCCGAGCATGGTTTTTCATGTTCATGTGTGCAGACCTCACAATCACAGGAGATAAAAATGGCGTTGCGCCAGTTTCCACCAGTGGCACGCAGAAAGGAATAAAATTTGCAGGGTGTATTCATCCTGTACCTCCGTTATTCGTTTTTTGAAAAACAAAAAGCGGGGGCCGGATATCCACACCGACCCCCATATTGGCGCTTAGGCGAACAGACCCTCGATCTCCTGGGTGATCCGGGGGATGACCGTATCGTTGAAGATGAGGGTCAGAGCCGCCAGGAGCAGCGCACCGAGGACGACAGCGATGATGATCTTCACAGCGTCAGAGATATAGAAATCGCCGCGCTGGTTGGAGAGCGCCGTGCGGGCGCGAAGGACGAGGCCGTTGACTTTGTTGCAGATGCAGCTGGTAAACTTCTTCATGAAAATACCTCCTGAGAGTGTGATTATTGAATGGTTGGGTGCAGCCTGTCAGGAGCGACGGATCGGCTTGAGCAGGCCGTTTTTGTTGGAACGGGGCTTGTCAGGATATACCTTGGGCTTCTGATGCAGAAGCTGGTGGAATCGGCGGCGAATCCGATTTTCGCCGTCAGGCGGAATAAACTTTTTCTTCGCCATGGAATTCTCCTGTTCAGACGATAAATCAAGGCCGGCCTGCTGACAGGCCGGCCTTGTGGCAAGGTTGATAGCAGCCGGTACGCCGGCTGCTATGGGAACCCGCTGACATACACGGTATTGGTTGGTTCCCGAGCGGGGGAGTTGTTATATAAAGCTCAGACTTGAAGTGTGAGCGGGAACCGGTCAGCCGAAGAAAGCCCCGAGAGAAGCCAGCACCTCCGTACAGAGGACAACCAGATAGATGATCATAATACAGATCAGCATCATCATGGAATAACGCTGGATCTTCTTGGGCCGTTTGGCAGCTTCTTTTTTCAGGTTGTTCTGTTCAATCTGCCGCATATCAAAGCAGATCATCTTGAAGTACATCCGCTGGTCGTCA
>SCPN01000957.1_pt1 | contig 44710 bp, 36 predicted proteins | sample 6106831 | NCBI WGS metagenome assembly SCPN01 (sample SAMN10720447, study PRJNA508395) | human gut metagenome | isolation source: Participant 1, 0 month | reverse complement strand
TGCTGTTTCTCAACGGTTTCTGTCCGTTCTTAACTGCCTGCTCCCATTCTGCAAGGTCTTGGTTACGATTCAGCAGCACCCCACAAATGAGCGATTTTCTGTATATTTTTCTGAACACCTAATCCTACAAATTCCGATTGACAAAATCATGAATATCATATTCTACCATAATCACATACAATTCAATTTTATTCCGTTAAAATTCATTAAAAACCTAATTCATTTATTTCAAAAATGAGATTGAGTTTTGATCCTATAGGCACTCATCCCATACTACGAGTTCCATAACGTAAATGGCAGATTCTGTGGTGCAATCCATAACGTTGATTGGGCAAATATAAGCGCCTCTCGTCATTCACAGCGTAAATGAAGAAAAACGGTACAGAACAATTTCCTTTGTGAGCCATGGAGATAAGACTCTTCAGAGGCTTATCGGAATGCCTGGCGAACAGGAACATCATATTTCGTCTGTACCGTTTTTCTTCATAAACCTATAAAATCGCGACTTGTGAAAGACGCTATATCTGCAACACTACAAACTCCGGTTTAAAGGGTGAAGCAGTTTTTTCTGATAAAAGCCAAAACATTTCTGAAGCATTTCTTTGTTTACAGAGTAGTATACTTTCGTGTCTATTTTTTCAAGACGGATCAGGGAGGCTTCTGCAAGCTGCGACATATGATGGGAGATAGTCGCGGCAGTCAGACCTGAATATTTGACAAGTTCTCCGGCATAAGCAGGTTTTTCACTCAGGTAAGACATAATTTCAAAACGCCTCTTGTCGCTGAGGAGTTTCAAGGCATTTATATAAGCTTCTGAATCTTCAATGTAATCTGGCGCATATGGATTTTGAGGCTTCACATATTCTCCATATAAAATTCCAAGAACAATTTCGTAAGGGGAAGATAAAACTTTATTTTCTGCAGATAAATCTGCGTGGAAACCAAGTTCAAAAGGCAGGAAAAAGGAAATATAAAGCTTATATCCAAAGGGGGTGTCAGGGAGATTATTTAAAGGAAAAAGATGTTCCGCAAAAGGAACGATTCCACCCTGGTTTGTGATTTCATTTGTCCAATAGGAAATAAAATTTTGCGCATATAATTCAAGTTGTGGCTCAAAGTCGATAAGCGTCTGATATGCATAATTTAATAACGGAAGCGCTTTTTCCAGATGGGACTTCCAGTGGACAAAAATATCCTGGATTTTCCAGCGGATTTCCATAGGGACATCCATTTCCATAATGGCTGCAACGACATCTAAGGTTGAGATATTTTTTTCAGAGGAAACGTTGTCTGTCTGCTCATCAGAGTCTGTATCACGCAGATACATATGGTTGTATCTTTTTATCATGGTTAAAAAGAGCTGGCAAGCTTCGGTAAGATTCAACAAAAAATCAACATAAGAAGCAAAGTCTGGATAATCTAAATATTCAGCAGGGTGCTCGGTAAGAAAGAGAAAAAGACTGACATTTTCATAATCTTTTTGCGCAATTGTGATTTTGTGAAAATAAGAGTTGAGCAGATCAGTATCATTTTTCATCTTGTATGCGGTTTCGGTTTTGATCTTTTCCAACAGATCAAGCAAAGCAGAATTTGCAGTCAGAAGCTGCTTTTGATCAAAATGGATATGCATTTCCGTTTCGGCTTCTGTAATCTGTTCCTGCAAAAGTTTTCCTGATGCAATCACTTTTAATAATTGAAAAGCGGTATTTAATGCATTTGTTTTCATATAGGTTGACATAATGTTTCCTCCAATCATGGAAAGGTTGTAATATCATTTGAAATTAGCAGTTTTTTGTACAATTACTGTCAATGTTAGATATATATCTAAATGATGTTAGATGTATATAAAAATAAATATTGACATCCGTCTAACATTAGTATAACATAAAATTAGATAAACATCAAACAAATGTCGACAAATATGTTTATGAATATCTAACAAAGATTGACTGTAGTCAAAATGTTTGAGCAGAGATATAAAGTTACTGTTGATCAGGTGCAAATCATTTGTTATAGAAAATAAGAAATGTGCCTGACGAATGTAGTGATAGAGTCAGATGGAAAGTAGGGCATAAACATGGAACAGAATGAGAAAATTGGATACAAAGATATTTTTAAACAAAAAGAGTATATGAAAATGATGGTGGCAGCCTTAATTAACCGGTTTGGAGATTCAATTGACGCAATCGCTTCCACATGGATTGTATACGAACTGACGGGCAGTGCCGTCTGGTCAGCCGTGATATTTGGTGTGAATAAAGTACCATCAGTATTTGTAACTACGCTCGCAGGTGCATGGGTGGAGGGAAGGAATAAGAAAGCAATTATGATTATTACGGATTTGATCCGGGCAGTCTGTGTGGCATTTGTTGCGAGTGGATATTTACTTGGATTTTTGCAGCCGTGGATGTTGCTGGTTACGACGTGTATCATATCGACAGTGGAAGCATTCAGGGGACCAGCGGGCAGCGCATTGACACCGCGGGTATTGAAGGCAGAATATTATGAGTATGGAATGTCTTTGATGTCAACGTTTTCGTCCGTTACAGAACTTGCAGGAACTATGGCGGCAGGCGGTATTATCGCTGTGATTGGAGCTGCTGGTGCAATTTATCTGGATATGGCAACATTTCTTTTGTCTGCATTGATCATTTGCTTTGTGAATACCAGAGAAGAGAGAAGCAGATCACAGATTTTTGATGGAAAAGCATATATCACCAATTTAAAAGAAGGGTTTTCTTATGTCCGAAAATCGCACGAAGTATGTTATTTAATGGTAATAGTTCTTTTTATGAATGGAATTTTAGTTCCGCTAAACAGTCTTGAAGCACCGATGGTGGATGAAATTTTGCACGGTGGGGCAGAAATGCTTTCATTATTAAGCGCGGCATTGACCGTTGGTATGCTTTTCGGTTCTGTAACGTATCCGGTTGTGAAAAAACATATGAGTGGCAAAAAAAATATGGTGATAGCCTGTGTAGTAGTGGCTGTTTTTTATATAGGAATCCCGTTGTGCGAACCGTTTTTTGTAAACCGGTTGTTCCGGTACGGTGTGGTGATCGCAAACAGTCTGGCATTGGGATATGTGGTTGCAGCTACAGGAGCTTTTTTGTCGGTTGCAAGTGTCAAATATGTGAATCAGGAGTATCTGGCGAGAACCAGCGGTATCATGTCTGCGGCAAGCATTGCAGCGATGCCGGTACTTTCGTTCATCATCAGTGGACTGGTCAGTTTTGTGACAACAGCGCAGTGTTTTATTTTTGCCGGTGTTTGTGCACTGCTGGAGTGTATCTGGATTTTGAAGAATAAAGGAATTGAAGGGAATATGTAAAAAATGGAAGCGGGCAGAAAACAAAGTGTATAAAAGTTAAAAACAAATTGATAAACCTTTCACAAAGTGCTATGCTATAAATGCGAGTCTGAACCGACCTGATATGGCGGTTACAGGCATGATAAAATACATCATCATAGAAAAGAGGAAGAGACTATGAACAAAAACAAATTCTCCACAAAATATCTTGTGGAAATGGCATTATTAGTTGCCATCATTTTACTCATGGCTTTTCCCCCGATTGGTTACATCAAAACAGCAGGATTAGAAATTACACTGATTGTTGTACCGGTTGCGGTAGGAGCTGTAACATTAGGACCGACAGCAGGTGCGATCTTAGGAGGGGTATTTGGAATAACAAGCTTTATCCAGTGCTTCGGAATGAGCCAGTTTGGTGCATTACTGCTTGGAATTAACCCATTCCTGACATTCCTTGTATGTGTTCCGACACGTATTCTGATGGGATGGCTTACAGGACTTATTTATCATGGATTACGAAAAACAAAGATTCCGTCAGCAGCATCCGTTACGATCGCCAGCCTTTGCTGCCCATTATTGAATACAACATTCTTTATGGGAACGCTTGTGACATTATTTGCATCCACCATGCGTGAATCTTTTGGTATGGGAAAGGTACTTCCGTTTATCTTTGCATTCGTCGGAGTAAATGGTGTTGTCGAGGCAATTGTATGTTTCGTTGTGGGAACTGCAATTTCCATGGCTTTGAAAAAAGCATTGCGCTACAGCTAAACATTGCTTAACTTAAGAAACTGCCGCTTGCAGGATGTGGTGCGGATTTTTAGATTGAATTTTATGAATCCGGCTATGAACGGAGTATTGCTCCCTAGCGCAGGCGGCAGAGATTTCTCAACTTTTCCAGGTCGTCAGAATCCGGGTGTGACAAAGCATAGTCAAAATTTTTGATCAATGCATCAAGGTTAGCCGGATGCTCAGGATTTTCTTTCATTTTCATATAGCGCTCCCGCACAGACTGCGGCATTTTTCCCTGACACATATATTCTCCGATAATAGTATTGCTTGGATCTATGGACTGTCTGACCTGTCCGAGAATCTTTTGAAAATATGCATCACTTCCACCAAAACCGGCTGTTCCGAAAAGAAAAATCCGTCGGTTTTTTAAAGTTGATAACAGAGTTAGTGTCTCGTTGTCAGCATTTCCCTTATCTGTCCAAAATCCGATATACAATAATTCTGATGATGGTACTGGTGTCTTGATCGCACCAAAATACTCACAGCCATCTTCGGGCAGCGTTTCATGGATCGCATCGGCAAGCTTCTTTGTATTACCTGTTAAACTGCTGAATAAAATCGAATATTGATCTGTTTTCATATGTTATCGTCTCCTTATGTAAAAGCTGAATCACTGGATGAACCTGCTTCATAAAAGCGCAATTTGGCAGATCCATCACATCATGATATTATCATAATCGTAAATACCTGTCTATTTGATTGAAGTTTTGTACTTCAAAAAGAACTATGTATTTTCTTAGTATTATTGGAAAAATTAAGTTTATGGGTTATAATAGCAATCAGACGAATTACGGGGCAGACTTTATAAAATAAGACAGTAATCATGCCTCACAGAGACGAAGGAGGGCGTAAAAATGCCAGAAAACAGCAGTTGCAGCAGTGCATCTACATGTAGCAGGGAAGCTGCGAGGGATGTCCAAGCAAGGCAAAGGCGGAAGCGGAATTGCCAAAGAGCCAATGAACAAAGCTTCTAATGTAAAAAAAGTGATCGGTGTTGTCAGTGGTAAAGGTGGAGTTGGAAAATCATTTGTGACATCTTCCCTTGCATGTGCCATGAACAAGGCTGGATATAAAGTGGGAATTATGGATGCTGATATTACAGGACCGTCCATTCCGAAAATGTTCGGAGTACATGGACAGGTTTACGGTACAGAGGATGGCATGGTTCCAATGGCTGCAGAGAATGGGATCAAGATCATGTCCGTCAATCTATTGTTAGACAACGAAGAAGATCCGGTCATCTGGAGAGGACCTGTCATAGCAGGCGTTGTAAAACAGTTCTGGAACGAGACAGTATGGGGCGATATTGACTATTTATTTGTAGATATGCCGCCGGGAACCGGTGATGTTCCGCTTACGGTATTCCAGTCACTTCCTGTAGATGGAATCGTCGTTGTGACATCACCACAGGAATTGGTACAGATGATCGTGAAGAAGGCTTACAATATGGCAGATATGATGCACATTCCGGTACTTGGCGTTGTGGAGAACTTTAGTTATCTGGAATGTCCGGACTGCGGTAAAAGATCAATGTTTTCGGACAGAGCCATGTCGATGAAGCAGCGAGGGAGCTTGGAATCCCGGTATTTGGAAAATTACCGATCAATCCGGCTTACGCAGAAAGCGGATGAAGGAAAATTCTTTGAGATCGACAATCCATATTTAGCAGCCGGTGTTGAAACTCTGAAAATTTATAAGATGTAGAAAAGGAAGGTATTGCATGCGATATCTTCCTTTTCTATTGTATCAATCAATTCGGAACCGGACCGCCAAGCGCAAAGGCAAAACAGAAAAGCAGAATAAGGCAGAGCGGATATGCAAACGCGAAATCCTGCAAACAAAAAGCATGTTTGTGTGTGGACTTCTTATGACTTAACCGTAAAAACCATATGCCAAGAAAAAATAAAATAATAGGAAGGCATACAAATAGAAAACCGAAGGATTGCATTATGTCAACCAGAAATATCAGTGCAATCAACGGGACGATAAAGAGTGTCACAAGGGCGATGCGTTGCCGTTCTATTTTTCTTTCGTAAGATGCAAGATCAATCACGTTTTGAAATGCATCTGTGGTATCTGGAGCGGAAACGGTTGTTTTTGGCAGACGCTCTGATTTCATCAGTTCAAGCAGGCTGATATCAAGAACATCTGCTAATGGTTCAAGAAGTTTGATATCAGGAAAGCCAACACCACGTTCCCACTTTGAGACAGCTTTGTCGGTCACGTTCAATTTCTGCGCTAACTGTGCCTGTGTCAAGCCCTTTTCTTTTCTTAATTCAGTGATAAAAATTCCTAATTTCTGATTATCCATACAAGTTCTCCTTTCGATGTTTCCTGATGTACTATATTGTGAAAAAATGCTTACTTTTGCCTTCAGGCAAATGATACGATATGCAAAACCAGCTACTTATATCTTATAAAAACCTCAGAAAAATAGCAATCGACGAATCGTAGAGCCCCCTTTTTTACGTCTTATCACCGAAAAATTACCTCTTACCTCAAATCTATTTACAGGATCTGGAGCATCGAATATACTAAACTCAGTTAAGAAATCAAAGAGAGCTCGCATAAAATACATTAACAGTTTAGACATATAAAATCTTAAGACGAGACAAAATCAGCAATTGAAAAATGACAGAGGAGAAAAGAGAGCGCGAAAAAGTTATGAAAATCAAAATTGAAATCGATGAGGGACTCCCAGAGGACGAAGTACTGATCCGGTGCAGGGGACTGACGGAACAGATTTCGGATGTGCAGAAGGCGGTGAGCGAAGTGATCAATACCTCGCAGAAATTCGTCTTTTACAGAGGAAATACAGAGTACTACCTGACCTTGGATGAAATCCTGTTCTTTGAGACAGACAGTGATGGAATCAATGCACATACGAGACAATATTTACCAGACAAAATACAAACTTTACGAGCTTGAGGAACTTCTTCCGGGAAGTTTTATGCGGATATCGAAATCTGCAATCGTGAATACCAGCCACATTTATTCAATCAGCCGGAACCTGACGGCATCAAGTGTGGTGGCATTTGCAGACACACACAAGCAGGTGTATGTCTCAAGATACTATTACAAACCATTAATCAATAAATTAGAAGAAAAGAGGTTACATCAATGAAATTAAGAAAAAACAGTGGAAAAATTTTATGGGGGTTATTTTTCATCCTTGCAGCAGTTTATGTGGTAGTCAGCAAACTCTGGATCATGCCGGAGATCAGTGTGTTCAGTGTTTTATTGACGGTATTCTTTATCTGGCTCTTTTTAAATAGTATCCGCAACGTGAATTTCTGGGAAATCCTGTTTTCCATCGCATTTATATGTATCATATACGATGACCAGCTCGGAATCACAGCCCTCACACCGTGGACTGTTTTGGGCGCAGCGTTACTCGGAAGCATTGGACTTTCTTTGATCTTCAAAAAGAAGAGCGGACACAACCCTTCCATTTCTTTTGAGTTTGACAGTGACAGCGACAACGAGGATGGAAAGTACATTGGTGAAAATATAAAAATCGATAACAATTTTGGTACAGCCATCAAATACGTGAATTCCGATAACTTCTGTATGGCGGATGTGGATAATAGCTTTGGTTCGCTTACCGTATACTTTGATAATGCCATTATCCAGTCCGGAAGTGCAAAAATCAAAGTTGACAACAGCTTTGGCGAAACAAATCTTTACATTCCGAAAGAATGGAAAACAGAGAACAACCTTGGTCAGGCATTCGGAAGCGTCAAAACACATGGCGTATGTGAGGGAAGCAGTAATAACACTTTGAAATTAAAAGGCGAAACAAGCTTTGGCGAGATTAACATATACTATATCTAGCTAAGACTTTCTTACAAGTTATTCACAGTGTAAATAAAAGAAAAACCGTACAGACAAATATGATTTCCTTTGTGAGCTTTGCGAACAGGAACATCATATTTCGTCTGTACGGTTTTTCTTTTTCATTAACCTAAGATATCACTTAGTTAAGTTTTGATTTATTCTTCGTGATCCCCATAGCTTGTATCTTCATGCAGGTTCGGCATCATATCAATACCACGGTTTGAATCCGCCTCAACATCCTTTCCAAAGTGATAATCATTGCCAGGTAAAATTGCATTTAAGAGAATACCGGCAATTGCAGCAATTGCAAGGGAAGTTAAAGTAATATCAGTTCCAGCAACGGTAAAAGTAAGTCCGTTAGAAAATCCAAGACCACATACGAAAATAACACCGGCAATGATCAGGTTGCGTGATTTTGTGAAGTCTACGTGGTTTTCTACAACGTTACGGACACCGATCGCAGAGATCATACCGTAAAGCATAAAGCTGACACCTCCGATGATCGCAGAAGGCATAGAACCGATCACTTCTGCCATCTTTGGAATAAAGCTTAAAATAATTGCATATAGAGCAGCGATACGGATAACCTTCGGATCGTGTACCTTACTTAACTCAAGAACACCTGTGTTCTCGCCATAAGTAGTATTTGCAGGACCACCGACTAATGCGGAGAGGGAAGTTGCAAGACCGTCACCGATCAAAGTGCGGTGAAGTCCCGGATCTTCGATAAAGTTTTCTCCGACAGTTGCAGAGATAGCAGACATATCACCGATATGCTCCATCATGGAAGCAAGGGCGATCGGACCATAACCAAAATAGCGGAGATATTGAATTTACAGATAGAGAATTCAGGAACACCTACCCATGCAGCAGATGCGATATTTGTAAAATCAAGGATTGCGGAACCATCTGCATTTTTCATTCCGAGTGCATTGAAAATCAGTGCGGCAGCATAGGAAACAACAACACCCATCAGAATCGGGATGATCTTAAACATTCCTTTTCCCCAGATATTAAATACAATAATGGTAGCCAGTGCAATAAATGCAAGAAGCCAGTTTGTGGAAGCGTTGTTTATGGCAGAGCCGGCAAGACTTAAACCGATACAGATAATGATCGGACCTGTTACAACAGGTGGAAGGAAACGCATAACTTTTTTTACACCTGCAAGACGGATGATAAGAGCAAGTATTAGATAAAGTAAACCTGCTACGACGATACCGCCACATGCGTAGGAAAGTTTGTCTGCGTTGGACATATCGGCAAAAACGCCGGTGTCAAGATTTGCGATAGTTGCAAATCCGCCTAAAAAGGCGAAAGATGAACCGAGAAATGCAGGAACCTTGAATTTGGAACACAGATGGAAAAATAATGTTCCCAGACCTGCGCAGATCAAAGTAACCTGAACGTGAAGTACATCTTCACCAAAGTAGCTGTTTACTAAAATCGGTACGAGAATGGTTGCACCGAACATAGCGAACATGTGCTGTAATCCTAAGATTAACATTTTTGGGACGCCAAGAACGCTGGCGTCACGGATTGCTCCGTTGTTTTCGTTCATAAAAAACTTCCTCCTTAAAAGTAAAATGAAAATGATAAGGTTTTATGATTTACCTCAAATTAATTTATTATAGCATAGGAAAACGAGATGTTACAATAAAAAAATGCAATTGCTTTTACTTGAAGCGTAAGAAGGGAACGTGGTACAATGGGTATCAGCAGGATTCTGACGGGAAAACGTCAGAACATTGGATTGGCAGACTGAGGATAAGTCTGTAAAACAATTCAGAAAGAAAGGATTTACCATGGATATTATTTTGAAACTCTCTGAAGAACTTGGTATCAAAAAAAGTCAGGCAGAGGCAGCAGTGAAATTGATCGATGAGGGGAATACCATTCCTTTTATCGCCAGATATCGTAAGGAAGTGACCGGTTCTTTAAATGATGAGGTGCTCCGTAATCTATATGAGCGTCTTACCTATCTCCGAAATCTTGAAGAGCGTAAGGAGACTGTTTTAAACAGCATTGAGGAACAGGAAAACTGACAGATGAATTAAAGGCACAGATTCTTGCGGCTGAGACGATGGTTGCAGTGGAGGATTTATACCGCCCTTACAAACCAAAGCGCAGAACAAGAGCTACGATTGCAAAGGAGAGGGGACTCGAACCCCTTGCCAATGTGATCACTCTACAGATGTTAAACACACCGCTTGAGGCAGAGGCTGCCAAATTCATCAATCCGGAAAAAGAAGTCAATTCCGCAGAGGATGCGATTGCCGGAGCAAAAGATATTATCGCCGAGGCGGTTTCAGACGAGGCGGATTACCGTACGAGAATCCGTGACCTTACCATGAAAAAAGGTCATGTGACTTCCACGGCAAAAGATCCGGAGGCGGAATCTGTTTATGAGATGTATTATGAGTTTGATGAGCCTGTGAATAAGCTGGCTGGGCACCGCATACTTGCGTTAAACCGCGGTGAGAATGAGAAGATCCTTAACGTGAAAGTGGAGGCGCCGGAGGAAGATATTTTACGTTTTCTTGAGCGGAAAGTGATCACAAGAGACAATCCGAATACAACACCTGTATTAAAAGAAGTTGTGGCAGATGCTTACGACCGTCTCATTGCGCCTGCGATCGAGCGTGAGATCAGAAGCAGTCTCACTGAGATGGCAGAGGATGGTGCGATCCGTGTGTTTGGCAAGAACTTAGAACAGTTATTAATGCAGCCGCCAATCGCAGGACAGGTTGTGCTTGGCTGGGATCCGGCATTCCGCACCGGATGTAAACTCGCAGTGGTCGATCCGACCGGAAAAGTGTTAGATACGACTGTCATTTACCCGACTGCACCACAGAACAAAGTGGAAGAGGCAAAGACGGTATTAAAAAAACTTATTTCCAAATATCATATTACATTGATATCACTTGGAAATGGAACTGCGTCAAGGGAATCTGAGCAGGTGATCGTCGATTTATTAAAAGAGATTCCGGTAAAAGTACAGTATATTATCGTCAATGAGGCGGGCGCTTCTGTCTACTCAGCAAGTAAACTTGCGACAGAGGAATTTCCGAATTTTGACGTGGGACAGCGAAGTGCGGCTTCCATGGCAAGACGTTTGCAGGATCCTCTGGCAGAGCTTGTAAAAATTGACCCAAAATCTATCGGTGTCGGTCAGTATCAGCATGATATGAACCAGAAAAAATTAAGTGAGGCGTTAAGCGGTGTGGTTGAGGACTGTGTGAATAAAGTCGGTGTAGATCTGAATACTGCTTCTGCTTCTCTGCTGGAGTACATTTCCGGTATCAGCAAAGTGATCGCAAAAAATATTGTAGCTTACCGCGAAGAAAACGGAAGATTTGGATCCAGAAACCAGCTTCTAAAAGTGGCAAAATTAGGACCAAAGCCTACGAGCAGTGTGCCGGATTTATGCGTATCACAGATGGCAAAAATCCGTTGGATGCTACAGGCGTGCATCCGGAGAGTTATGATGCCACAAAGAAACTGCTGGATAAATTAGGATTTACCATGGAAGATGTCAAAAACCGGAACCTGGATGGTATTTCTAAAAAAATCTCCAATTATGACAAACTGGCAGAAGAACTTGGTATCGGAGCCATCACCTTACAGGATATTGTGAAGGAATTGGAAAAACCGGCGCGTGATCCGCGTGAGGATATGCCGAAACCTATCCTGCGCAGCGATGTCCTTGAGATGAAAGATTTAACTCCAGGCATGGTTTTAAAAGGAACCGTAAGAAACGTCATTGATTTTGGTGCATTTGTCGATATCGGAGTACATCAGGATGGTCTGGTCCACATTTCGCAGATGAGTGACAAATTCATCAAACATCCACTCGAAGTCGTCAGCGTCGGTGATATCGTGGAAGTGAAAGTCATGAGTGTCGATCTGAAAAAACAGCGTATCCAGCTTACGATGAAATTGTAATTGTTTTAAATGGAATTATAATTGTTTTAAAATTGATATTGACAAGTGACAGACATATGCATAGAATAGACATGTAAAACAAATAAGGAATTCTTCGGGGCAGGGTGATACGATAACGTAGATTCCCGACCGACGGTGATCTGGCGATCAATGAATGCCAGAAAGTCCGTGACCTGCGCAAGCAGCTGATCCGGTGTGAGTCCGGAACCGACAGTATAGTCTGGATGAGAGAAGAAAGCGCGTTTTAGCATGTAGAATTTAACAGGAAACCTGTATAAGCCCGGATATTCATATATCCGGGGTATTTTTTACACGTAATATTCACCTCGAATTCCAAGTTCAAACAGAAAAGGAGACGAGTGACAATGAGCACACAAACAGCAACCGTAAACAAAACAGAAAAGAGAGTCAATGTAAGATACCTTACCGTAACAGCAATGTTATCCGCAGTAGCGTATATTTTAATGTTTCTGGATTTTTCAGTGCCATTCATGCCAGCATTTATTAAAATGGATCTTTCAGAGCTTCCGGCATTAATTGGTTCATTTGCAATGGGACCTTTATGTGGTGTCGTTGTATGTTTGATCAAAAACGTACTGCACTTATTCATCACAACGACAGGCGGCGTCGGCGAGTTATCAAACTTTATTTTAGGCGTAGCCTTTGTGCTTCCGGCAGGACTCATTTATAAACACAAAAAGAACCGCAAATCTGCACTGATCGGCTCTCTGGCCGGTGCGGCATTCATGGGAATCTTTAGTATTATTTCAAATTACTTTCTCGTATATCCGGTATATTACAACTTTATGCCGGAGGAAGTGATTTTGGCAGCTTATCAGGCAATTCTTCCATCTGTAAAAAATATTTTACAGTGTCTGATCTGCTTTAACATGCCATTTACTATTATCAAGGGAATGTTTTCCGTTGTGATCACGTTCCTTACTTACAAACATATCTCCCCGATTTTAAAAGGAAGCCAGAACCGCTAAGCGTGAAAAAAAGCTGCTGGAATAGGCGGGCAAACAGTAACTAAAAAAATTTGGAAAAGACGTATTTTATATGCGTCTTTTCTTTTTTTGCAAAAAATGATATACTTTTTTTGTTAAAGAACAGGAGGCCAAATCCTCTCCTCGCTATAGAGCTCGGATTTTGCTTCGCAAAACAAGGAGGCTTAGGATTATATGCAATTTGATATAAAGTTAAAATCTCAGGATATGTACCGATTTAATATGTATCAGACCTACACAGGATTTCATGGATGGTTTTCCATTATTGTATCCATTATTATTTTTATTGTGGCGGGCTTAACATATGGTGGACTAGACATTACCTATACGGTTTTGTATATTGCGTTTGGCATTATCTTCTTATTATATATGCCGGTTACGCTGTGGCTGCGTTCCAAAAGTGCACTTGCAGCATCAGAAGTGCTGCGTGGAACGTTACATTATCTTGTAGATGAAAAAGGATTTACTGTTTCTCAGGGGGAGGAGAGTGCAAACCTTCCATGGGATCAGATTTACAAAATGGTAGCGACAAAAAGCAATGTTTTGGTTTACAGCACAAGGATCAATGCGTATATTATTCCGAGAGAGCAGTTGGGAGAACAGTATAAGGATCTTGCAAAAATTGCAAATGAGAAGCTGCCAAAACATCGTGTAAAAATGCAGTAGGGGACATTTGACAGGAAGGATAGCGATATGAAAGAGACAATGATCGAGACATTTTCTCCCGAAGAGACGCACGCCCTCGGAAAAAAAATCGGGCAGCAGGCAAAACCGGGAGATGTATACACATTAATTGGAGATCTTGGTGTCGGAAAAACTGTATTTACGCAGGGAATTGCGGAGGGTCTTGGTATCAGGGAACCAATCTGCAGCCCGACATTTACCATCGTACAGGTTTATGAGGAAGGGCGTATGCCGTTCTATCATTTTGATGTTTACCGTATAGGGGACATTGAGGAGATGGATGAGATCGGATATGAGGACTATTTTTATGGAAATGGTCTGTGCATGATTGAGTGGGCAAATCTGATCGAAGAGATCCTGCCGGAGAAAAGACATGATATTTCTATTGAAAAGGACTTGGAAAAAGGCTTCGATTATCGTAAAATTACCATTCGAGAGTTAGATTAGCAGGAAAGGCAAAAAACGTTATGAAAATATTAGGGCTTGACAGTTCAGGACTCGTCGCAAGTGTTGCGATCGTAGAGGACAATGACTTAAAGGGCGAATATACCGTTAATTATAAGAAAACACACTCCCAGACACTTCTCCCGATGTTAGATGAAGTGGCAAAAATGATCGAATTGGACTTAAATTCCATCGATGCCATCGCAGTTTCCGGTGGACCGGGTTCTTTTACCGGACTTCGTATCGGTTCTGCCACAGCAAAGGGACTCGGACTGGCGCTTGGGAAACCGTTGATCCACATCCCTACAGTGGATGCTCTTGCATACAATCTCGCAGGTAACAGAGACATCATCTGTCCGCTGATGGATGCAAGAAGAAACCAGACGTACACAGGCTTGTACCGTTTTGACGGAAATCAGATGGAAATTATAAAACCGCAGTGTGCAGTGGGAATTGATGAGATTATCGCAGAAGTGAACAAACTCGGACAGGCAGTTGTCTTTTTGGGATGGCGTGGCAGTGTTCGAAACATATATCCATGAAAACTGCACGGTGCCATATACCTTTGCACCAGCGCATGTGAACAAACAGCGTGCGGGAGCAGTGGCAGCACTTGGAGAGATCTATTATACAGAGGGAAAAACAGAGACAGCGGAGGAACACAAACCTGATTATTTAAGACTTTCCCAGGCAGAGAGAGAAAGACTTGAAGGGGAGCAGAAAAAATGATTCAGATTCGGGAAATGCAGGTGAGAGATACCAATGCAGTCGCAGAAATAGAACGGCAGATATTTTCACAGCCGTGGAGCAGACAGGGATTTTTAGATGCAGTCAACCTTGGTAATACGGTTTTTCTTGTAGCAGAGGAAAATAACCGCATCATTGGATATATTGGTATGTATCTGGCAATGGATGAGGGAGAAATTACCAATGTTGCAGTAGCACCGGTAGAGCGCTGCCATGGAGTTGGTGGTATGTTACTTACAGAATTATTAAAAATTGCAGAAAACAAAGGCGTCGCAAGAATTGTTCTGGAAGTACGTGCATCAAATGACAGTGCCATCAGGCTGTATGAACGCAATGGGTTTGTACAGTGTGGTATGCGCAAAGGATTTTATGAATTTCCAAAAGAGGATGCCTATGTAATGGTACATGGGCACTGAGAGATAGTATAGAGTTAGAAAAGGAGAAATCCATGTTAGACGTATGTCTTTTAGGAACAGCAGGCATGATGCCACTTCCACACAGATGGCTTACCGCAGCGCTGATGCGCTATAACGGCAGCAATCTGTTGATTGACTGTGGTGAGGGAACGCAGATCGCCATCAAAGAAAAAGGCTGGACATTCAAACCGATTGACGTTATTTGTTTTACCCATTACCATGCAGATCATATCAGCGGACTTCCGGGGCTGCTTCTCACAATGGGAAATGCGGAACGGACAGAACCACTCACAATGATCGGACCAAAGGGACTTGAAAAAGTAGTAAGTGCGCTGCGCATGATCGCACCGGAACTTCCTTTTGAGATCAGGTACATAGAATTGACCGGACCGGAAGAGGATATGGAGATCAACGGATATCATATTCATGCATTTAAAGTAAATCATAATATCAGCTGCTATGGATACACAGTCGAGATCAGACGTGCCGGACGATTCGATGTGGAACGAGCCAGAGATAATCACATTCCACAGAAATTGTGGAATCCGTTACAAAAAGGCCAGACAGTCACAACGGAGGATGGAATTACTTTTACCCCGGACATGGTGCTTGGGGCACCGAGAAAAGGAATCAAGGTAACCTATTGCACAGACACAAGGCCAACAGAAAACATTGTAAAATGTGCAAGGCATTCTGATCTTTTCATCTGTGAGGGTATGTATGCAGAAAAAGATAAAATAGCAAAAGCAAAACAATACAAGCATATGACATTTTATGAAGCCGCAGACATGGCCAAAAGAGCCGGGTGGAAGAAATGTGGCTGACTCATTTTCACCATCTTTAGTTCATGCAGAAGATTATATGCCTGAGGTGAAAAAGATTTTTCCAAATGCTTATCTTGGAATAAGATGGGAAGAGTGTCGAATTACTTTTTGATGAAAATGAATAGGATTTTTGAATCCTGAAATGTTACATGTAGTTTGGATAAAAAGAAAGGCAGGGCGATTTTATGAAGAATACAAAATTTGTGATCATAATCGTGGTGTGCGTGTGTGTAATATTGGGTGGTTATTACTATCTGACCAATCGGAACAATGCAAAAGAAGAAGAGAATATTACATTGACAGAGATACAGGAACTGACGACGAAAAATCTGGATAAAAATTTTCCGGCTACTCCTCGTGAAGTTGTGAAGCTTTACAATCGTATTATCACCTGTTTTTATAATGATGAATATACGGATGATGAACTGTATGATCTTGGAGATCAGGCGAGAAAACTTTTTGATGATGAATTGCTGGAAAATAATCCAAGAGATGAATATTTTAAGAATTTAAAAGAAGATATTTCAGAGTATCATGATAAAAATAAGACCATTGCGTCTTCTGCTGTAGAGCAGCAACGACGTAGAATACAAAGAAGTAGATGGGGATGACTGCGCCTATGTGAAAGCTTCCTATTTTATAAAAGAGGGCGCATACAGCAGGACTTATCAAATGTATGTTTTGAGAAAGGATGCAGATGGAAACTGGAAGATTCTGGTGTTCTATCAGGTGAATGGTGACTCTTCAGATGATGAATAAAGAGATAAAAATACTTGCAATCGAAAGCTCCTGCGATGAGACCGCAGCAGCCGTAGTGGTAAATGGACGCGATGTCAGAAGTAATGTGATCTCGTCTCAGATCGCACTGCACACTTTATATGGTGGCGTTGTACCGGAGATTGCTTCGCGTAAACATATTGAGAAAATAAATCAGGTAATTGAACAGGCATTGTCAGATGCATCTGTTACATTGGATGATATTGATGCGATAGGAGTAACTTATGGACCTGGTCTGGTGGGCGCTCTCCTTGTTGGAGTGGCAGAGGCGAAGGCAATCAGCTATGCCAAAAACATTCCGTTGGTAGGCGTACATCACATTGAGGGACATATCAGTGCAAACTACATTGAAAATAAGGAATTAGAACCGCCGTTTTTATGCCTTGTTGTATCGGGTGGACACACACACCTTGTGAAAGTACTTGATTATGGAAAATATGAGATTCTTGGCAGAACGAGAGATGACGCAGCGGGAGAAGCTTTTGATAAAGTTGCACGCGCCATTGGACTAGGATATCCGGGCGGACCGAAAATCGAGAAAGTGTCACATGAGGGAAATCCACATGCGATGGAATTTCCACGTGCAAAAATAGAAGATGGACCCTACGATTTCAGTTTCAGTGGTCTGAAATCGGCGGTGTTAAATTACATTAACGGATGTAATATGAAGGGTATTGAGGTTGTGCAGGCTGATGTTGCAGCTTCTTTCCAGAAAGCGGTCACAGATGTGCTGGTTGGAAATGCGATGAAAGCAATCGATGAGTTTAAAATGGACAAATTTGCAATCGCAGGAGGTGTGGCGTCCAATGGAACATTAAGGGAGGCTATGCGTGAAGCCTGTGAGAAAAAAGGTGTGAAGTTTTATCATCCGTCACCAATTTTCTGCACCGACAATGCAGCGATGATTGGTGCTGCAGCTTACTATGATTTTCTGGCAGGAAAAAGGGATGGATTAGATCTGAATGCGGTTCCAAACCTAAAACTTGGAGAACGTTAATAAATAATTGGCTATAGAATTGATGATGGAAGGAACAGGGATGGAAAAACAAAAATATGCTGCAATTGTTCTGGCAGCAGGCTCCGGAAAGAGAATGAATTCCCAAGTGCATAAACAGTATCTTATAATACAGGACAGACCAGTCCTGTATTATTCGTTAAAAGCGTTTGAAGATAGTGCAGTAGATGAAATTGTTCTTGTAGTTGGAAAGGGCGAAGAGGAATTCTGCAGAAAAGAAATTGTGGATAAATACGGAATTTCTAAGGTCAAGGCTATCGTTGAAGGTGGCAAAGAACGCTATCATTCTGTGTTTGAAGGGCTAAAGCAGACGAGTGATGCGGATTATGTGTTGATCCATGATGGAGCAAGACCTTTTGTGAATCAGGACATTATCAGACGCTGTATGCAGGAGGTACAGAAATATCAGGTATGTGTTGTTGGTATGCCAGTGAAAGATACCATTAAGATTGCAGATGAAGAAGGCTATGCAAAGCAGACACCAGACAGAAAAAATGTTTGGATGATACAGACACCACAGACTTTTTCGTATGCACTCATTTACGAGGCATATGAGGAAATGTTAAAAACAGAGGATACTGCGATTACGGACGATGCTATGGTGTTGGAACGCATCAAAGGCAAAAAGTCAAAGCTGATCGAGGGAAGTTACCGCAACATCAAAATTACAACACCGGAAGACCTGCTGATCGCCAATGTTTATTTACAGCACCCGGAATGACAATACATTTGAGGGCAAAACAAAAAATATCAAAAAATGTAAAAAAAATGGTTGACAGAGAGGAGTTCTGATGATAGAATAAATCTCGCACTGATTGAGGTGCGAAACACGGAGAGGTATCGAAGTGGTCATAACGAGGCGGTCTTGAAAACCGTTTGTCCGCAAGGGCACATGGGTTCGAATCCCATCCTCTCCGCTCATTAAAAATACAATTGAGTTTGAAATTTTTAAAGAGCGAATTAAATAACGTGTAATATATTCGGAGAAGTACCCAAGCTGGCCGAAGGGACACCCCTGGAAAGGGTGCAGGTCGTTAATAGCGGCGCGAGGGTTCAAATCCCTCCTTCTCCGCTCGCTCATCAGATGATGAACGAAATAAAATAAAAAAGTTGTTGACAAGCACAGATGATTATGATAATATATCAGAGTTGCTGAAAACAACAGAGAACATTGATAACTGAACAGTGAATAACCTTGAAAGATTCTAAAGCGAACAAGTTCGCTCAGAAGAAATCAAAGATTTCTTCCGACAAAAAGATTTGAATAATTCAAGTCATCGAAGATGAACGACAGCTTTAATAAAGCAAACCTTAAAAACAGTAAAACCTGAATCAAGATTCCGGTAGGAACTTGTTTCTGATTTAGAAAAGCCAGATATTCTGGCTGGATTAAAACTTTTAACATGAGAGTTTGATCCTGGCTCAGGATGAACGCTGGCGGCGTGCTTAACACATGCAAGTCGAACGAAGCACTTTTACAGATTTCTTCGGAATGAAGTTTTAGTGACTGAGTGGCGGACGGGTGAGTAACGCGTGGGTAACCTGCCTCACACAGGGGGATAACAGTTGGAAACGGCTGCTAATACCGCATAAGCGCACAGTACCGCATGGTACGGTGTGAAAAACTCCGGTGGTGTGAGATGGACCCGCGTCTGATTAGCTAGTTGGCAGGGCAACGGCCTACCAAGGCGACGATCAGTAGCCGACCTGAGAGGGTGACCGGCCACATTGGGACTGAGACACGGCCCAAACTCCTACGGGAGGCAGCAGTGGGGAATATTGCACAATGGGGGAAACCCTGATGCAGCGACGCCGCGTGAGCGAAGTATTTCGGTATGTAAAGCTCTATCAGCAGGGAAGAAGAAATGACGGTACCTGACTAAGAAGCACCGGCTAAATACGTGCCAGCAGCCGCGGTAATACGTATGGTGCAAGCGGTATCCGGATTTATTGGGCGTAAAGCGCAGGCGGAAGGCTAAGTCTGATGTGAAAGCCGGGGCTCAACCCCGGTACTGCATGGAAACTGGTCATCTAGAGTGTCGGAGGGGTAAGTGGAATTCCTAGTGTAGCGGTGAAATGCGTAGATATTAGGAGGAACACCAGTGGCGAAGGCGGCTTACTGGACGATAACTGACGCTGAGGCTCGAAAGCGTGGGGAGCAAACAGGATTAGATACCCTGGTAGTCCACGCCGTAAACGATGAATACTAGGTGTCGGAAAGCACAGCTTTTCGGTGCCGCCGCAAACGCATTAAGTATTCCACCTGGGGAGTACGTTCGCAAGAATGAAACTCAAAGGAATTGACGGGGACCCGCACAAGCGGTGGAGCATGTGGTTTAATTCGAAGCAACGCGAAGAACCTTACCAAGTCTTGACATCCCGGTGACCGGACAGTAATGTGTCCTTTCTTCGGACAGGGTGACAGGTGGTGCATGGTTGTCGTCAGCTCGTGTCGTGAGATGTTGGGTTAAGTCCCGCAACGAGCGCAACCCTTATCCTCAGTAGCCAGCGGTTCGGCCGGGCACTCTGTGGAGACTGCCAGGGATAACCTGGAGGAAGGTGGGGATGACGTCAAATCATCATGCCCCTTATGACTTGGGCTACACGTGCTACAATGGCGTAAACAAAGGGAAGCGAGACCGTGAGGTGGAGCAAATCCCAAAAATAACGTCTCAGTTCGGACTGTAGTCTGCAACCCGACTACACGAAGCTGGAATCGCTAGTAATCGCAGATCAGAATGCTGCGGTGAATACGTTCCCGGGTCTTGTACACACCGCCCGTCACACCATGGGAGTTGGAAATGCCCGAAGTCAGTGACCCAACCGCAAGGAGGGAGCTGCCGAAGGCAGGTTCGATAACTGGGGTGAAGTCGTAACAAGGTAGCCGTATCGGAAGGTGCGGCTGGATCACCTCTTTCTAAGGAAATCTATTCACTGTTGAGTTATTCAGTTATTAAAGTCATAACAGACTTCTGGTGGCGATGCGCTTTTGGAAACACCCGTCCACATCCCGAACACGATGGTTAAGACGAAAGCGGCCGATGATACTATACTGGTGACGGTATGGGAAAGCAGGTGGCTGCCAGATCAAAAAAAGAATAACTGGTTTTACCAGTGATCAGAGGATTCAAAAATTGAGGTTCTGATGACTGATAAACATTCAGTCAGATTGTACATTGAAAACTTCATACAGAGATAAGTATTGAGAAAAATATCTGTGTAAAACATATATTTGATCAAGACATCCGAGAAAACAAATAACCAAACGTAAACATAGTTAAATTAACTAAAAAGCTTTTTAAAGCAGACCCCATTTCAAACGCTATTGAAATGGTAAAAAGAGGTCAAGCAAAAGAGCGCAGGGTGGATGCCTTGGCACTAAGAGCCGATGAAAGACGTGATAAGCTGAAAAGCTGCGGGAGGAGCAAATATCCACTGATCCGCAGATGTCTGAATGGGGAAACCCGCATGAGCACACCCTCATGCATCCATACGCCAATCCATAACGTATGGAAGGGGAACCGCCTGAACTGAAACATCTAAGTAGGGCGAGGAAGAGAAAGAAAATTTATCGATTTCCAAAGTAGCGGCGAGCGAAATGGAAAGAGGCCAAACCGGAGTGCGTGCACCGGGGTTCGGACCGCATTTAAGATTCAGTGATTCTAGCAGAAAGGTTTTGGGAAAGCCTGCCGGAGAGGGTGAAAGCCCCGTAAGCGAAAGAGGAACTGACTGAGCGGGATCCAGAGTACATCGAGACACGAGAAACCTTGATGGAATGAGCGGGGACCACCCCGTAAGCCTAAATACTCCTTAGTGACCGATAGCGCATAGTACTGTGAAGGAAAGGTGAAAAGGACCCCGGGAGGGGAGTGAAAGAGAACCTGAAACCCTGTGTTTACAAGCTGTGGGACATCTTTACATGATGAACCGCGTACTTTTTGTAGAACGGTCCGGCGAGTTGCGGATGCCGGCAAGGTTAAGCACTTAAGGTGTGGAGCCGAAGGGAAACCAAGTCTGAAGAGGGCGCATATAGTCAGTATCCGCAGACCCGAAACCGGGTGATCTACCCATGTCCAGGTTGAAGTTGCCGTAAAAGGCAATGGAGGACCGAACGCACATCCGTTGAAAAGGGTGGCGATGAGGTGTGGGTAGGGGAGAAATTCCAATCGAACCCGGAGATAGCTGGTTCTCCTCGAAATAGCTTTAGGGCTAGCCTCGTTTTAGTCTTATGGAGGTAGAGCACTGAATTTCCGCGGGGGCGTCAAAGCTTACCAAAGAATATCAAACTCCGAATGCCATGTAGATGATGAACGGGAGTCAGACTGCACGAGATAAGTTGGGCAGTCAAAAGGGAAAGAGCCCAGACCGCCAGCCAAGGTCCCAAAGTGTGTGTTAAGTGGAAAAGGATGTGGGATCTCCAAGACAACTAGGATGTTGGCTCAGAAGCAGCACACATTCAAAGAGTGCGTAACAGCTCACTAGTCGAGAGGTCCTGCGCCGAAAATGTCCGGGGCTGAAACACAACACCGAAGCTGCGGAATCATACATTGTATGATTGGTAGAGGAGCATTCTTAATACCGACGAAGCTGTACCGGAAGGAGCAGTGGAGGGATAAGAAGAGAGAATGCCGGAATGAGTAGCGAGAGAGAGGTGAGAATCCTCGGCCGAATATCCAAGGTTTCCAGAGTAAAGCTGATCTGCTCTGGGTAAGTCGGGGCCTAAGGCGAGGTCAAGAGACGTAGCCGATGGACAACAGGTTTAGATTCCTGTACCGCATATAAACAGAACTGTGGGGACGCATGGGGAGAGCATGGGCCGGGAAAGGAAAGACCGGTGCAAGCGAAGGAGGTGTGCAGCCGGCAAATCCGCTGCATAAGCCGAAAGCGTGACGCGGAGCGAAATGAAAGTAGCGAAGCATGTGAGCCCTGTGCCGAGAAAAGCCGCTATCGTGTATATCGGTACCCGTACCGTAAACCGACACAGGTGGATGAGGAGAGAATCCTAAGGCCGGCGGAAGAAGTATTGTTAAGGAACTCGGCAAAATGACCCCGTAACTTCGAGAAGGTGCCACGGAGTGGGCCGCAGAGAATAGGCTCAAGCAACTGTTTAGCAAAAACACAGGTCTATGCGAAACCGAAAGGTGAAGTATATGGGCTGACGCCTGCCCGGTGCTGGAAGGTTAAGAGGAGAGGTCAGCGTAAGCGAAGCTTTGAATTTAAGCCCCAGTAAACGGCGGCCGTAACTATAACGGTCCTAAGGTAGCGAAATTCCTTGTCGGGTAAGTTCCGACCCGCACGAAAGGCGTAATGATTTGAGCACTGTCTCGACAATACATCCGGTGAAATTGAAGTACCAGTGAAGATGCTGGTTACCCGCGCCAGGACGGAAAGACCCCATGGAGCTTTACTCCAGTTTGGTACTGGGATTCGGTACTGCACGTACAGGATAGGTGGGAGACTTTGAAACTTGAACGCCAGTTTGAGTGGAGTCGCTGTTGGGATACCACCCCTGCAGTATTGGATTTCTAACCAGTCACCGTGACCCGGTGATGGGACAATGCCAGGCGGGGAGTTTGACTGGGGCGGTCGCCTCCGAAAGGGTATCGGAGGCGCTCAAAGGTTCCCTCAGAATGGTCGGAAACCATTTGAAGAGTGCAAAGGCAGAAGGGAGCTTGACTGCGACACCGACGGGTGGAGCAGGTAGGAAACTAGGACTTAGTGATCCGGTGGCATAAAGTGGGATTGCCATCGCTCAACGGATAAAAGCTACCCTGGGGATAACAGGCTTATCACTCCCAAGAGTTCACATCGACGGAGTGGTTTGGCACCTCGATGTCGGCTCATCGCATCCTGGGGCTGTAGCAGGTCCCAAGGGTTGGGCTGTTCGCCCATTAAAGCGGTACGCGAGCTGGGTTCAGAACGTCGTGAGACAGTTCGGTCCCTATCCGGCGCGGGCGGAGGATATTTGAGAGGAGCTGTCCTTAGTACGAGAGGACCGGGATGGACGGACCACTGGTGTATCTGCTGTCGGCCAACGGCATGGCAGAGTAGCCAAGTCCGGAAGGGATAAACGCTGAAGGCATCTAAGCGTGAAGCCCCCCTCAAGATGAGATATCCCTCACATAAGTGGGTAAGATCCCTTGAAGACTACAAGGTAGATAGGGCAGGGGTGGAAGTGTGGCAACACATGGAGCTGACTGTTACTAATCGATCGAGGGCTTGACCAAAGCGGAGAAAGACGGCAGGATGGAAGTGGCATGGAGCAGACTTGTCTGCGGATATGGCACTGATACAGACGGAGTTTTGCGTAGCAAAATCATCGAGATGAAGCGAAGCGGAATCGAGATGACCGGCTTTCAAAACGTTTGATTCTTGGACTTTGTATGAAGTTTTGAATGTATAAAAGACATTCTAAAAGAAGTAAAAGAAATATTCCTCGATAGCTCAATGGTAGAGCGCACGGCTGTTAACCGTGATGTTGTAGGTTCGACCCTACTCGGGGAGTTTTTAAATATAAGGCTCCGTGGTCAAGCGGTTAAGACATCGCCCTTTCACGGCGGTAACACGGGTTCGATTCCCGTCGGAGTCACTAGAAAAGTATGCCGATGTGGCTCAATTCTCGACAATTGAGGAGGAACGAGTCAATTGTAGGCAGAGCAGCTGGTTACAAATCAGCTGGAAAGTCACATGCCGATGTGGCTCAATTGGCAGAGCAGCTGATTTGTAATCAGCAGGTTATCGGTTCGAGTCCGATCATCGGCTTTTGAAGGAACAAGAGTCCTTGAACAAGGACCATTAGCTCAGTTGGTCAGAGCAACCGGCTCATAACCGGTCGGTCCTGGGTTCGAGTCCCCGATGGTCCACTCAAAAGAAAAGAATAAGGCCTAATGGCTCAGTTGGTTAGAGCGCCGCCCTGTCACGGCGGAGGTCGCGGGTTCGAGTCCCGCTTGGGTCGCTATGGAAGTTTAGCTCAGCTGGGAGAGCATCTGCCTTACAAGCAGAGGGTCACAGGTTCGAGCCCTGTAACTTCCACTGGCATTGGAAAACCAGTGCCTGTAATGCCGGCGTGGCGGAACTGGCAGACGCGCAGGACTTAAAATCCTGTTGTAGCGATACAGTACCGGTTCGATTCCGGTCGCCGGCATTCATCGAAAGGGCACTTGACAAGAGTGTTATAATAGATGAGAAGAAGTTAATAGAATATGTGTGCGTAGCTCAGCTGGATAGAGCACTTGGCTACGGACCAAGGTGTCGGGAGTTCGAATCTTCTCGCGCACGTATCTAAGTCCTTGAAATTTATTTTCAAGGACTTTCCTTATGTAACGGAATAATGAGGATAGAGGTTAAAACTTATGAGTGAAGTAAAAGAAATAAAGAAACGTATTGATTTTTTGGATTACCTGAAGGCAATTTGTGTTATTATGGTAATTATTACACATTATGATTGGGCAGATAAGGATTCTCCATTCTTTACAATGCTGATCAATATGGCAGTTCCTGTTTTTATGATCATTAGCGGTTATAATTTTGCTATGTCAAACCGAAAAAAAACAGGTGGAAATTTAAAGAAAATGTATGCGTGGGAGATGATAAAACCAAAACTGATTCGTTTTCTTGTGCCATTTTTTACAGTGTGTCTCATTGAAATTGTTCTTTTAGTGATCGAGGACAAGCATATTAATCCACCACGGATTTTCCTTTTAGGAGCATATGGTCCCGGTAGTTATTATGTGCCTATCATGATCCAGTTATTGGTAATCTTTCCTGTTATATATAAGCTGGTAGAGAAAAATGCCAGACTGGGAATCGCATTGTCAGGCGCAGCAAATTTATTGTTCGAGATCGGTGTAAAAATATTTGATATGGATAAATACTATTATCGCCTGAACATTGGACGATATTTACTTTTGATCGCGTTTGGCTGTTACCTCTATTTATATCCGGAACACAGAGTGAAAAAGTATCAGCTTATCAGTATGTTTTTGATCGGACTGGGGTATATTGTTGCTGTGTTTGGATTTAATTGGGACATCATTTTGTTTGGTTATTGGAAAACAACAGCGATGCCGATTGCATTTTATATTTTTCCGATTATTATTTTATTGTTCCGAAGATATTATCATATAAAACTACCGGGAGTTATCGGAAATACGTTGACATGGATCGGACAGGCGTCATATCATATTTTTCTGGTACAGATGGTATATTATCATTTTGAACTTGGTGGTAGAATTATGGCAAGTACATGGTATATTGCACTTCCATTTAATATTTTGGTAACGGTCGCAGCCGGACTTGCATTTTATGAAGCTGACTGCAGGTTTATCAGGAATATGAAATATTTAAAATTCAAAGCAAAGCGGAGAGTAGCGTAAAATAACACAGGAGTGCGCAGGAAATATAAAAAAAGTAGCGACAAACGTCACAGAAAACGATATAATAAGTAAGGAAAAATTTTATGTGGGTTCTCCATGGATATGTACGTAATTGTGAATGAGTAAGCAGGATGCTGCAAACTGCATTTGAGATGTGATTATCAGAGAGAGTGGAAATCGTGAATAGACAAGAAAGTAGCAGGTAGATTGCATGGAAGTATTGAAAGTACAAAAAGGTCAGATCGTTGCAAAAAAGAATGACAAAGTAAAAGAATGGTATTTTATACAGGAGGGTTCTGTCATTCAGAAGTATGCATTTGTTGAACTGGAATTGAAACAGAATGGCATTGTTGGTATTCTGGAGAATGACAGATTCCTTTGTGATTATATCGCAGCGGAGGACAGTGCACTGGCTGTTTTTCCATGTGAATCGTCGGAGGATCTGCAGGGGATTTTGTCAAATGATGCAAAGATCCGAAGATATTTTTTGAAGGCAGCGATTGAGCAGAGACAGCAGATGCTCCAGGTATACGCTGGTCTGGAAGTGAGATGCAAACAGTTTCATACGTTTATAGAGACGTTTTATAATGACTATAAAACAATCTGTAACCAGTATCAGTTAGAAGAACAGCCTTTTTCTAAAATGGACTATTTCCATTCTCTGGAAATGCGTCATAAAGCAGAAAAATGGGAGATGGACAACAGCAGTAGTCTGGTGACAAATTATCTGGAAGAATATCTGAATCTGCTGGAAAAGGATGATAGTCTGTGCGTTGGTGCAATTATGGAGGCTTCTGCACAGATGCGAAGAGTTGCGCAGGGAATCAGTGAGATGGTTGCGTATCTTCTATATAATAAGGATCTGCTGATCAGTGAATCCGGAAAAGATATTTTTCCAGTTATTCTTTGATCTGGCGATTCGCGCAGGGCTGAATCATGAAGAATTAGAACCAATCAATAAAGAAGTGAAACTGATCATTGAACTGGTAGAAAAATTAAAGATTTATGATCAGAGAGTCATTGATTACCGCTGGAGTGAATACCAGAATTATGAATTTGGAAGCAATGGGTTAGAGGAAGTGGCATCTGTCGGAGTTTTTGGCGAAGACGAAGAAGAGTTTGAGAGCGATGAGGAAGAAAGCGAAGACTGCTTAGAACATATTCTTACCTACGCGGGATTTGATGAATCACAGATCGAGGATGTACGCAATAAGATCAGGGAATACCGGGAACTGCCGGATATGCTATCAACGGATGATGAGGCATACCGCATCAGAAAACAGCTGACGCCTGTTTTTTATGATGTATATTATAAGGTATTTATGCGTGCAATGCAGGAAGAGGGGCAGATAACGCCAATTCTGGAAATGTTCCTCAATTTTGGCTTTATGGATGTGCAGATGGTTGGTGAGGATAATGCCAATGCATTGTACGATCTGACAGAACATTTGGATCTATGCAATTCAGAGCATGTGTATACCATGTATGAGTGGCTGAAGGCAATTTATGAAGGACGGAAAGAGCCTTCCAAGAATGAATTTGATCTGGATTATAGCCAGTATTTATTAGAAAAACCTGAAAACAAAGAAGATTACGGAAGCACAGATGAAACAACTTCAGGATAACCGGGAGCTGAAAGTAAAATATGAGATTCAGAACATGTTTACCTCTGGAAACCGTGCAACTTATGGAAAAATAACAACATTCTGTCCGATTTTAGGAGAGTATGATCTGATCAACTCTGTAGAAAAGATGCTTGTGACAGCAGAGCGGTTAGAGGAAGTTATCAATCAGATCCGTAAGATCGATTTTTCTGTTTTTTACAGAGAAGTATTATTTTCAGATCCGGACAAAGGAATTAACCATGAAAATATTATGAAAGAGGTATTGCCGGATATTATTCTTATGCCAAATGCGGGAACCAAGGCAATGATGTGGCAGGAGACAGCGGGAGTGAAGCGCGACACTTCAGCACGTTTTATGTTCCCTGTTTTTACTGCGGTAGATCTTGAAGATATGATGATTGAGACTATGGGTAGATATCGTTGGGAAATCTGCAGAAAGATCCAGGGTGTACATTGGAATGATATCCGTGAAAAATCCCTGACGGCGGAGTATTGCGATTATATGCAGTTTTACCGTAAAAATTTTGAACTGTCTGCTGATGCAAAAGAAAAGCTGAAAAATGCATTGTTCCGCGCAAAGAATAATTACAGGGAAGTTTTTGTAAAGGATTACCAGAACTGGATCAAATATGAGTCAAGAGGAAGCTATCGTCTGAACAAGGTTTCCAGACAGATACTGATGACTTATTGTCCGTTCTCGAAAGAACTTCGAAATGAATTGAAGGCAAACCCAATGTATCAGGAACTTCTGAACCGATATGATATCCAGAGTTCCAGAAGTGTGAAACGTATTCTTGCCGTTTACGACAAGTATAAGCGTGCTGGCGGAGAATTAAATCAGGATTTAAGAGATAATTTATTATATTATCAGCTGTAGAAAAATCCATCGGAAAAAAGATATAAACTTTTCCGATGGATTTTTTGTGTGTGAAATATCAATAGAAAAAGCCAAATGCAACCGCATCTGGCTTTTTCTGAGGGGAGTATAAATAATTAATAAGGGGTATAACTATGATACGTTTTCGTATCACAACGTTAGTATATCCTATCTATATTTAAAAAGCAATTTAAAAAATGTATATTTTGTGTGATTCTTCAAATAATAAAAATGCATGTGACAAAGTAATTTTACATGCAGAAAAAGAAGAAAATTTTGTACACAAAACAGGAGGACATTTTATCATGGCAAAGAACATGGATGGTACAAACAAGAGTGAAAACAGCTACGGGCAGAACAGTTATGAGAACAGCAATGGACAGAACAAGAGTGGTCAGAACAAATCTGCCAATAAGTCAACAAATAAGTCCACAAACAAATCCACAAACAAATCCACAAACAAAACTTCTGACTGCCATCACGAAGAGTAGCAGCACGGAAAACAAATCATTGCATAATATGTAATAAGGAAAGAATCAGAGACAGATTACAGATCACACTGTAATCTGTTTCTTGTTATAAAGGGGGAAATATGGCATTTTATACCATTTATCCAAGAGATATCCAGAATATTTGTTTTCAAAAGAGGGTGCGTGTAGTTGATATCAGAGAACCTCAGGAATACAGAAAATATCACTATCCGGGTGCGGTAAATATCCCGTACAGTGATGAGGACAGCTGGTGCTGTCGTTTTTCAAAGTACCGGCCGCTGCTTTTATACTGTGAGTATGGGAGTACAAGTCTTCTTGCAGCGCGCAAGCTGGGAAAAGAAGGGTATGAGGTTTATACTGTGATTGGCGGTGCAAATGCAATGCAGGAGCAGATAAGGCGTTAGACGGGCAGAACCATTTCTCATGGAAATATTTTTGCAATTGACAGTTCTAAATAGAACAGATAATATAAGAATAGGTTTTTAGACTTATTTTTAGAGGAGATTTCAGTGAGAACATTTGATTTACTTGTGCCCTGCCACTTTGGGTTAGAGGCAGTTTTAAAAAGAGAAATATATGATCTTGGCTATGAGATCACAAAAGTAGAAGATGGCAGAGTGACATTTGAAGGTGATGAGGAAGCAGTCTGCCGTGCCAACATTTTTCTGCGTACGGCAGAACGTGTTATGATCCAGGTCGGAAGGTTTAATGCAACGACTTTTGAAGAACTTTTCCAGGGAATCAAGAACCTTCCGTGGGAAGAATATATTCCGGAGGATGGAAAGTTCTGGGTGAAAAAAGCGTCTTCTATCAACAGCAAGTTGTTCAGTCCATCCGATATCCAGTCCATTGCCAAAAAAGCAATGGTGGAGCGCATGAAACAGAAATATCACAAGGAATGGTTCAAAGAAGATGGAGCAGCTTATCCGGTCCGTATTTTTTTACTGAAGGACGAAGTGACGGTGGCGCTGGATACATCCGGTGATTCTTTACATAAACGTGGATACAGAACGATGACGAGTAAGGCTCCATTGACGGAAACTCTTGCAGCTTCTTTAATTATGTTAACCCCTTGGAGAAAGGACCGGATTCTGGTCGATCCATTTTGTGGAAGTGGTACCTTCCCGATCGAGGCAGCAATGATCGCAGCGAATATCGCACCGGGAATGAACCGTGATTTTACAGCAGAGGAATGGACAAACATGATTGACCGCAAACTCTGGTATGAGTGTGTGAAAGAGGCAGAGGATATGATCGACACTACTGTGAAAGTAGATATTCAGGGATATGACATTGATGGAGATGTGATCAAAGCAGCAAGAGAAAATGCGAAGCGTGCGGGAGTGGAACACATGATCCATTTTCAACAGAGAGCGGTTGCAGATTTAAGCCACCCGAAAAAATATGGCTTCATCATCACAAATCCTCCGTATGGGGAGCGTCTTGAGGATAAGGCAGATCTGCCGGAACTGTATACACAGATTGGGCAGGCATACCAGAGACTGGATTCCTGGTCGATGTTTCTGATCACAAGCTATACTGAGACAGAAAAATATATTGGAAGAAAAGCGGATAAAAACCGCAAAATTTATAACGGTATGTTAAAGACTTATTTTTACCAGTTTTTAGGACCGAAGCCTCCTAAAAAACGCAATTAAGGAGATTTAAGGGTACATGAAGTATTCGAAGCGTTATATTGCCTTCACAGGAGTGCTGGCAGTTGCACTTTTGATAAAATTTAATAATTTTGGCGAACAATATCAGACCGTGAACCGTTTCCGAGGGGCACAGTTGGAGGAGACAACATGGAATCCATTGATCGCCCAGAGTGTAAATGACGGATTACTTTCAGTAGTCATTGACAACAAAGAGTACACGAATGAAAAATATCCTTTTTTCATGGATGCGAATCTGGACATCATGGTTCCGGTATCCATTTTACGGGATGCATTAAACTGCAGCGCACATATTTATAATGAGGATACACTTCTGGTAGAGAAGCATAACAGTGAACTTTCCTTTTCTCTGAACAATGATATGATAGAGGTCAATGGCAAGAAGGAAAAAGTGGTTTCTCCGCTGATCAAAAAAAACAAAGAGTATTATGTGAGCCTGAATGATCTGTCCAATTATCTGGACTATTCCTACACCTGGAATATTCAGGAAAACAAGGCACAGGCAGCAGATGTGTCGGAGAGTGCAACGATTATTCCGACAAAGTACGATCTGAGGGACAGAGCGAGGGTTTCTGCTATCCGAAATCAGGGAACATATGGAACCTGCTGGTCGTTTGCAGCGTTAAGTGCGATGGAATCCGTTCTTTTACCGGAGCAGGATTATCAGTTTTCGGTGGATCATATGACATTGAATAATGGGTTTCATCTGACACAGGACGATGGTGGTGAGTACACGATGGGAATGGCGTATCTTGCGTCATGGAAAGGTCCGGTATTCGAAAAGGACGATCCATATGGAGATAATAAAACGACGCCGGATCTTACTGCCGTAAAACATGTGCAGGAAATGCAGATCATCGATGGAAAAGATTATGAGAAGATAAAGGAAGCAGTATTTAAATACGGTGGCGTGCAGACTTCGATTTATAACTCGTTAAAAAGTTCACAGTCGAAATCACCTTATTATGACCGCAGAACAAGTTCGTACTGCTATATCGGTACGGAAAAACCAAACCATGATGTTGTGATCATCGGCTGGGACGACAGTTATTCCAAGGATAATTTTTCCGTTGATCTTGAGGGGGACGGAGCATTTATCTGTCAGAACAGCTGGGGAAGCGAATTCGGTGATGGCGGGATTTTTTATATTTCTTACTATGATACGAATATTGGTACCCACAATGTCGTGTATACAGGAATTGAGGACAGTGATAACTACGATCACATTTATCAGAGTGATCTCTGCGGCTGGGTAGGACAGCTCGGCTATAACAAAGAGAGCATTTACGGTGCAAATGTTTATACTGCGGAATCCAATCAGAATCTTACGGCTGCGAGCTTTTATGCCACAGGAAAAGATTCGGAGTATCAGCTTTATGTTGTGAAAAATTTTGAAGATGAATCATCTTTGAGTAATATGACACCGGTAGCATCAGGAAAATTGAGTAATGCAGGTTATTATACAATCCCATTTGACAAACAAATTGCACTGGATGCAGGAGAGCGGTACGCGGTGGTATTATTTATCAGTACACCGGATGCAGTACATCCGCTTGCCATTGAGTATGAGGCGGATGATGCCACGGCCGATGTCGTCTTAGATGACGGCGAAGGTTATGTCAGTGCCAATGGTTTTGAGTGGGAAAATGTAAAAAATGTGGAGAATTGTAATATTTGTATCAAAGCATTTAGTAATGACCGTTAACAGGGGGTTACGTGGAAGAGAAAGCAATGAAGTTTGCAACCGTGACAGCGGTTCTTCTCATGATCATAGTGTGTGTGTTATTGCCGAAACTTCCGGCAATCCACACATGGGCAGTGGAGCGTGAGGAGGAGCGGATCGCAGAGGCAGAACTTGCAGAACAGAAGATTACAATGAGTGATCTTACAATTAAAAATACAGAAGTGGCAGATGACACAGAACAGAGACAATTGCGTCTGAAGCTTCCGGCGGGAGTAAAGGGGAGTGATATCACAATCTCAAATGACTATGTGACACAAACTGTCCGTATCGAATTGCCGCAGACAGAGGTCAGTTATTTTGAGAATGATCCATTGACAGGAAGCAGCAACCATATTGATAATCTTTCTTATGCAGTGAGCAAGGGAAGCAGTGGACTGATCGAGATCACGATGGATCAGGTTTATGAACTGGATATGGATTATGATGATAATTATTACTATTTTGATTTTCTGACGCCGCATGAAGTCTATGACAAAGTCGTGGTTGTGGATGCCGGGCATGGTGGAAGAGCGCCGGGAGCAACGAAACAGGGAATCAACGAAAAAGATATTGACCTTGGAATTGTGCTGCAGCTGAAAGCGATTTTTGATAACAGCGATGAGAATATCGGTGTTTACTATACAAGAACGGATGACAGCAACCCGACTTTTGACCAGAGGGTACAACTGGCGAATAAGTCTCAGGCAGATCTGTTCATCAGCATACATAATAATTCAACGAAAAGCGGGCGGATGTCCTCGACACACGGTACACAGGTGATGTACAGTGAGTCAGATACGAAAGAGTTGGGAAGTAAGGCATTTGCGCAGATTTGCCTGGATCATGTGACGGAGGCGCTGGAGAGCAGGGATAAGGGGCTTGTGGAAGGCGATGAGATTTATATCATTCGAACCAGCGAAGTTCCGGTAGCATTGATCGAAGTCGGATTTATGACAAATCAGGAGGAACTTAATCTTCTTAACAGTACCGATTATCAGAAAAAAGCGGCAGAAGGTGTTTATGACGCTGTTCTGGATGCATTTGCGAAAGGATATTAAAAAGATGACAAAAATTATTTTTGCAACAGGAAACGCAGGAAAAATGCGCGAGATCAGAGACATTATGGCAGATCTGGATGTGGAACTTTTATCCATGAAAGAGGCAGGAATCAAACTGGATATTGTAGAAGATGGAAAGACATTTGAGGAGAATGCACTCATTAAGGCAAGAGCAGTGTCTAACGAGGCACCTTGGGCAATTGTGATGGCAGATGATTCCGGGCTGGAAGTGGATTACCTGCACAAAAAGCCGGGGATTTATTCTGCACGTTTTATCGGCGAGGATATATCTTATGATATTAAAAATCAGGCGATTTTAGGCCTTCTGGCAGGTGTTCCAAAGGAGAAACGAACTGCCCGCTTCGTCTGTTCCATTGCAGCAGTGCTGCCGGATGGAAGGGAATTTGTGACAAGAGAGACCATGGAAGGCTATATCGGGGGTAAAATTGCAGGCGAGAATGGATTTGGTTATGATCCAATTTTTTGCGTGGAAAAATACGGATGTACAACCGCAGAACTTTCGGAAGAACAGAAAAATGAGATCAGTCACCGGGGAAAAGCACTGCGTGCCATGAAAGAGAAACTTGCGAAGGAAAACCTATGAAAATATTAATCATCAGTGATACCCATAGAAAACATGAAAATCTTTTAAAAGTGTTAGAGCGGGAGTGCCCGGTTGATCTTTTGATCCATCTTGGTGATGCTGAGGGGTATGAGGATTATATCGCAGAGCAGGCAGGGTGCCCTGTGGAAGTGGTGGCGGGGAATAACGACTTTTTTTCCTCACTGCCACGGGAAAAAGAGCTGCAGATCGGAAAGTATAAAGTGCTTATTACCCATGGACACTACTATTATGTTAATACCGGGATTGAAGATATTGAGCGCGAAGCAGAAGGAAGAGGATGTGATATCGTTATGTTTGGGCATACTCATCGTCCGATCATCGATTATCATAAGGATGTCATTGCGCTAAATCCGGGCAGCCTTTCTTATCCGAGGCAGGAAGGAAAAAGACCATCTTATATTATTATGGATCTTGATAAAAAAGGAGAGGCAACGTTTGAAATTGAGTATTTATAGGCGCAAAGACCTCGAAAAATCAGGGATTCGGGCAATTAGAAAAAAGTTGAAAAAAATGTAAAAAAAGTGTTGACATTTTCTTTGCGCTCTTATATAATAACTCTTGCGTCACGGATTGAGAGACAAAACAAAGCTTCTCAAGAGGTGAAAAGCATTGGAGATTATCCTTCGGGGTGTGGCTCAGCTTGGCTAGAGCGCCTGGTTTGGGACCAGGAGGTCGCAGGTTCGAATCCTGTCACCCCGACTTATGCGGGTGTAGTTCAATGGTAGAACACCAGCCTTCCAAGCTGGATACGTGGGTTCGATTCCCATCACCCGCTTTCCATTTGCCAATTTGGTGAATGCGAGCGTATGTGTTCGTAGCTCAGCTGGATAGAGCAACGGCCTTCTAAGCCGTGGGTCGGGGTTCGAATCCCTTCGAGCACATTTCCTTTTTAGGAATAAGAAGACACAAGGATTTAGGCATCGGCAACAGAGTTGCTTGCAGTCTTTTATGGTGGGTATAGCGCAGTTGGTTAGCGCGCCAGATTGTGGCTCTGGAGGCCCAGGGTTCGAATCCCTGTATCCACCCTTACAATAAAGCTTTGGTTTTGTTGTTAAAATGTTGCGATAGGTGCAGCAAATTTCTTTGTTGGGCTATCGCCAAGCGGTAAGGCACTGGATTTTGATTCCAGCATTCGCAGGTTCGAATCCTGCTAGCCCAGCTTAATATGGGATATTAGCTCAGTTGGTAGAGCACTTGACTTTTAATCAAGTTGTCCGGGGTTCGAATCCCCGATGTCTCATTAAAAAATATCGTCCTTGTTTTAAGGACGATATTTTTTTACCGGATTTGCATGAAGCAAAATACGGATATTGTATGATTTATAATTTATGCGGGTGTGGCGGAATTGGCAGACGCGCTAGATTTAGGTTCTAGTGTCCCCGACGTGCAGGTTCAAGTCCTGTCACCCGCAGTATGAAGGAATATCGGAAACGGTGTTCCTTTTTTGCTTTATAGGAAATTTCTCAAATCGTCAGAAATAGTGTATAATAGGCTGGAAATAAAAAATGACATAGCAAAAGAGCGAAGGGGGCTTCGCCATGACGTTGCTTATGAAGTTTTTTGTTTTGGTTTAGGTTAGCTGCACTATCTGACTATAGAGAAAGAATTATTATGAACATGGATTTATCCATATTTCATAACCTTTCGATATTGTTCAAATAGTGCAGTTTTTTTGTGGTAAACTTCTAAAACCAACATAGAAGTACCACACTCGGAACAACAGAGAGGGTCGTATCCGAAAGAGAGCAGAATGGATTGCCGCCAGTCCTGAATAGAACGTAGGAAATGTTGTTTTTCGGCAGAAATACATCTACGGAGCTTTTTTTCCTGCTTATGATGTTTTGCATATATCCCATAGTAGCGAAGCATTTTGAAATGTTTTTCGAGGATATGGACAATGAGTTTTTGAATGAAGTTCAAAGCAGGAATGGTTTCAGTAACAGTTTTATTGTCTTCGTGTCTGGTGTAATGAAAGGTTACGTTTTCACCGTCATAAGTATCAATACGCGATGTGGCAATAACAGGTCTGCCGAGGTATCGGCTGATGTATTTAATGGTGATATCAGGAGTGCAAAGATTTGGTTTTGCACGGACATAAAAGCCGTCAGCGTGTTTCGTGTACATTTCATTTTTGACTTTGCGAAAAGCCGGACCAATGCGGGAGGTAAGTCGTTCAAGCAGTACTTTGCGAAAAGCATTACGAAGGAAATTGTAATCAAAGTGTTTGACAGGACGCCAAGGGTGATGTTACCAGCCCCACCCTCGGAGATGAGAGCGTGGATATGAGGATTCCATTTTAAATCACGCCCAAAAGTGTGAAGAACACAGATAAGCCCAGGAGTAAAGTTTTCGGTTTTATTCATTTTGGAAAACATGCGTAAGACAACATCACGAACAGAATGAAATAAACAATCTAAGAGAGTTCTGTCTTCGAGAAAATAAACGCGAAGTTCCGCTGGGATAGTGAAAACACAATGGCGATGAATGCAAGAAACAAGCTTACAGGACATATGAAAAGAACAGAAACTGGTTGTATTTGTTTCCGCAGGAAGGGCAAAACGACTTTACAGCGAAAGGGAACAAATTTAAGATTTCCACAGTGAGGACAGCCATACATGGCACCACCGTGAGAAGGATCACCACAATGAATCATCTTGTTGACATTTTCAATGACAGCAGGACGAGGATGGAGTTCGTAAATGATGTGTTCATAATAATCGGTAAAGATGGATTGTAATATATTCATAATAGAATTTTACAATAAAGAAGGAGATAAGAACCCCTTCCCTCATGAATGAGGGGTTAGGAGTTGAGAGTGTCGCAGACACTTTTATTATCTTGAAGTTTGATAAAAAGGGGATGTAAATGAGAGCAGAACGAAAATGGAAGAGTGGGCAGGAAAAGCAGTCACTTCTCACGAATGCATAATAATCCCCCACTCGCTTCTGGAACGCCACTGCTCATTCATCCAGTCGACTGCCTGCTGTCTGCCTTCTTCTGTGAATGGAAAAGTGGCGGAAATTTTCTGATCGTCGGGAGTGGTTGAAAAATTATAAGGTCCAGGCCAGACGGTGGCGCGGAAAATATCGTTTTCAGCGTCATCTTTTTCTTTTTTTACAAGGTAGCGCATGCCCTTGTAACTTCCGGTAAATTTTTCTTTTTTATAAAAATTCATATTTAAAATATCTTCTGCTGTGATCATATAAAACCTCGGAATATAATTTTTTAGAAAGTAAAGTTATTATAGTCTATTTTGTGAAATTGTGAAAGGAAAAACACAAGGTTTCATTGCAAAAAATCCGGGAATATCATAGAATGGTTGAGAAGAAAACAGTATAGACAGGATGTATATACAGAAAGCAGGGGAACTATGAAATTTTCAGAAATGCCATACAAACGCATTGATATGGAAGAAGTAGAAAAAGAGTATAAGAGCATTATCGAGCGCACGAAGAATGCAAAAAGCGGAGAGGAGCAGTTTGAGATCCACCGGGAGTACTATAAATTTACCGCGGATGTGCAGACAAGCATGGAACTTGCAATGATCCGCCATGATATTGATACGACCGATGAATTTTATGAGAAAGAAAGCGATTTTTATGATGAGGTCGGACCGATCATCAGCCAGTATGAGAATGAATATGGAAAAGTACTTTATGATTCTCCTTACAGAGACTATCTGGAGAGTAAGATCGGAAAAGTGACATTTAAAAATATCGAGATCGCAAACAAGGCTTTTGACGAGAAGATCATTCCGTTAATGCAGGAAGAAAATGCATTGAGCAGCCGTTACAGTAAGCTGATCGCTACAGCGAAGATTCCTTTTGAGGGAGAAGTTTACAATCTGTCTCTCATGAGAAAGTTCCAGACCAGCCCGGACCGTGAGTTGAGAAGAAAAGCATGGAAGGCAGTCAGTGACTATTTCCTGTCTGTTACAGATGAGATCGACGAGATTTACGATAAGATGGTGAAAAACAGAACCGAGCAGGCAAGACAGCTTGGCTATGAGAATTATGTGGAGCTTGGTTATTACCGTATGAACCGCAACTGTTATGACAAGGAAATGGTCGAAAATTTCCGGAAACAGGTGAAAGAATACTTTGTCCCGTTTGCCAATAAACTACATGAGCAGCGCAGACAGCGTATTGGTGTGGAGAAGCTTTCCTATATTGATACAGATGTCTATTTCACGAATGGAAATCCTGCGCCGATTGGAACACCGGAGGAGATCCTTGCGGCAGGACAGAAAATGTACAGTGAACTGTCTCCGCAGACAAAGGAATTTTTTGATTTCATGATGGAGAACGAACTTTTTGACGTGCTCGGAAGAAAAACAAAGCGTCAGGGCGGCTATATGACCTATATTCCAAATTTCAAGTCTCCGTTTATTTTTGCAAACTTCAACGGAACAAGCGGAGATGTGGATGTCATCACCCATGAATGTGGCCATGCATTCCAGGGATATCTGTTAAGAGACGAAGAGATCCGTGAGTTCGCCGATATCACAATGGAGACAGCGGAAATCCACTCCATGTCGATGGAGTACTTCACCTATAACTGGATGGAATTATTTTTTGGCGACCGGAAAGACGATTACCTGAAAATGCATCTGGAAGATTCCGCTGCGTTTGTCCCATACGGATGTATGGTGGACGAGTTCCAGCACATTGTGTACGAAAAACCGGAGATGACACCGGCAGAACGCAAGGCAGTCTGGGCAGGATTGGAAAAAGTTTACCGTCCGCACATGGATTACGAAGAAGATCCTTTCTTTGGGCAGGGCGGCTTCTGGCAGAAACAGCCGCACATTTTTGGCAGCCCGTTCTATTATATTGATTACTGTCTTGCAAGCGTGTGTGCGATGCAGTTCAAGGTCATGATGGATGAAGACTTTGAGAAAGCATGGAAGAATTACTATAAACTCTGTAATCTTTCTGCACGTGATTTCTTTACCAATGTGATCGTGGAAGCAGGGTTAAATAGTCCTTTTGAAGATGGATGTATGGAAAAGCTGGTTGACAAATTCGAAAAAAAGGCGTTTAATAGATAACAGATTTGGACAGGCGGATGTCTGTAAAAGTTAGTCGGGAAAATGAATAGAGACAAAGAGCAGGGAAAGACCCCTAATATGGGGCATCCCTGCTCTTTTTTTTTTACTATGTCAACGAGAAAAATGTTTCTTGGTAAACAAATTTCTTGTTGACAAATGTCGACTGCTTTGTATAATACATATTAAGGCAATACTCTGATATCGAGATAATACAGTACATAAGTAAAGCGATAAAAGCTTAAAGAGATATGAGGAGACAGAGGCATTGCAATAAGCTGTAATAAAGAAACGATGGGAGAGAAAACAGCGGGAAAATATATGATAAAACGTGTGTATAAGGAAGAAAGTGACAAAAGAAAAACTATTGACAAAATCGCAGATGCATGTATAATAGAAGAAGTGTTGTACGCGGGAAAAAGACACTTGTATCTAGTGAGTGCAATAGACGGAAAAGTCTGTTGGCACTTTTTTTGGTTATAAAAAAATAATTTAGTGCAATAACGTGGCACAATGATAACACATTGAAATTGAAAACCCGGATCAGAATACGTTATTTACCGCAGAGAAACAGGAAAAATTATGATATAAGCGCATAAGCGTTTATATAGATTATTTCTACAGGAGGAAATATTATGAAGAAAAAAGTAGTAAGCCTTATGCTTGTACTTGCTATGACAGTCAGCATGACTGCATGTGGCAATAAGAACAATGCCGCAGATGATGCAAATGCTGTCGAAGACACAGAAGCCGGTACAGAATCAGGCAGCAGCGAAGAAGCAGTAGCTCCGGCTAATTATGAAGAAGTATCTGCAGAGCTGTATGACAAAGAACTCGGTGATTTTTGGGCAGCTTACCAGAAAGCTGATGAAGCTGAAACCGTTTCTGAGAAATTTGCACTTGAAGCAATCGCAGAAGCAAAGTTAATGGAATCAGGCGTTATGCTTCCATTACAGTCAAAGGGTGGTAACTATTCCATCTCACGTGTAGCTCCTTACACATTTGACTATACACTGTGGGGCAACGATATGGACAGATACCATAATGCAGTTGTCACAACAGAGCTGATCAAAGCTTCCGATGTCAGCACAATGAGAGCAAAATGGGCTGAGTTAAAAGGAACAGGTGAGTATGAAGCATGGGCAAAATCTTACTTAGAGGAGCAGGGTTACACGCTCAAAGATACTTATAATTATCAGTTATATACACAGGATCCTACCACATGGGATATTCTTGCAACTTCTCAGTCTGTAGATGCTGAAGCAATCGTGAACACATACGATGGATTAATGGAGTATGATGGAGGGAACTTTACAGCCTGCATTAGCAGAGAGCTATGAAGTATCTGATGACGGATTAACTTACACATTCCATCTTCGCAAAGGTGCTACATGGGTTGATTCCCAGGGCAGAAAAGTTGCTGATGTGACAGCAGATGACTTTGTTGCCGGAATGCAGCATATGATGGATGCCCAGGGTGGTCTTGAGTACCTGATCGAAGGTATCATCACAAATGCATCCCAGTACATCTCCGGTGAAGTAACAGACTTCTCACAGGTCGGTGTAAAAGCGGTTGATGATTACACATTAGAGTATGATCTGGAAGCTCCTTGCACATACTTCACAACAATGCTCGGTTACAACGTATTTGCTCCAATGAACAGATCCTTCTATGAATCCATGGGTGGTAAGTTTGGTGTTGAGTATGATCCGGATGCAGCAGATTACACATATGGTAAGGATTCTGATTCTATCGCATATTGCGGACCATACGTTGTTAAGAACTTTACATCCAAGAACACAATCGTATTCCAGGCTAACGAGTCCTACTGGAATGCAGATCACATCAATATCCATACACTGACATGGGTATACAATGATGGTTCTGATGCGACAAAAGCATATAACGATGCAATCGCAGGTGTTGTAGATGGAACAGGTCTTAACACAGCTTCTGTTGCAGCAGCAAAAGCGGATGGAAACTTTGATGATTATGCATATGTAGCACTTACAGATGCAACAACATACAGCGGATTCTTTAATATCAACCGTAATCAGTTTGCAAACGCAAACGATACAACAAAAGCAGTTTCTTCACAGACAGAGGAAGATGCTGCAAGAACAAAACAGGCTATGCAGAACGTCCACTTCCGTAGAGCACTTGCCATGGGCTTGGATCGTGGTGCTTATCTTGCACAGCAGGTTGGTGATGATCTGAAATATGCTTCTATGAGAAACTCTTACACACCGGGTAACTTTGTTACTTTGGAAGAAGAAGTAACAGTTGATATCAACGGAACAGAAAAAACATATCCGGCTGGAACATACTATGGACAGATCGTACAGGATCAGATCGATGCTGACGGCGTGAAGATCACAGTATGGGATCCAACAGCTAAAGAGGCTGCCTGTTCTTCCGACGGATATGACGGATGGTACAATGCAGATAACTCCTGGGAAGAAATGAGTCAGGCAGTAGAAGAGTTAGCAGCAGATGGTCTTACGATCGATGCTGACAACCCAATCCAGATGGATGTTGTATATGCTTCTTCCAGTGAAGTATTTACAAACAGAGCAAACTCTCTGAAACAGTCTATCGAAGCTTCTACACAGGGACTTGTCCAGGTAAACTTAATTGCAGCAGCAGATAACACAGACTGGTACTACAGCGGATATTACATGAACTATGGTTACGAAATGAACTATGACTTCTGTGACTTATCCGGATGGGGTCCTGACTATGGTGATCCTGCATCTTATCTGGATACATTCCAGCCAGAATATGCCGGATACATGATCAAATCTATCGGTATTTATTAATCGTATCTACGAAATAACAACACTGCATCGGGATTCCCGCTCCCACCTATTGATGAGTGAACAATTATGACAAAATATTTATTAAAACGTATATTACATGGACTGGTGTCTATCGTGATCGTTGTGGCGCTGGTCATGATCATGATCTACACAATGTTAGACCGAAACCTTGTTTTTGCAGGGGATACAAAATATTCACATACAAGTAATAATGCAAGAGTTGCCTATAAATACTCTAAATGGGAAGATTATGGTTATCTGGATTATGTCACCTACTCTGACTGGCTGAATGAACTTGTAAGCAGTGGAGAATTAACAGAGGAAGAGCGATCTGCAGTGGTTGGTTTCGAAGAACCAAGGCACAGGATTCTGAGCAGGTCAGTGAATATGTCAAAAAATTCACAAAGTATTATAAGTCTCAGGGATACACGGTAGTCCGCAAAGACGCCGTCATGATGAACAAGAAGAAGTATGCCGACGGTGGCCAGCAGCAGCTTTTTGCGTATAAAGATGTCCCATTGGCATCCCGTATGGGAAAATATTTTGCAAATTTAATAACAATTGATGATATTAATAATGAAGACATCGTAGGTGAGAGAGGTCTCACCTTTACGTTACATGATCCTGTCTATGGTGGGGAAAAATTCTCACCGGCGATCATTGGCAATGGTACAACACACAAGTATTTACTGTATTTTGATTCCAAGTTTCCGTTTGTTCATCAGAATATTGTGACGATCAATCTTGGAACATCCTACACGGTAAATCAGGGAGTGGATGTATTCAGTACGATGACAAGCCATCAGGGATCTTATATAAAATCAACTGTCACCTATCCAACCGGTCTTGTGGAGGAGAGTGCGGACAATCTGCACACTGCAACCTATATGCAGGGTTCCAGAGAATCCAGCTTATTGTATGCAGACCGTTATGAAGATGACTACACCAATGTTGCAACATACAAAACAGGAAAATCCAAAGTGGGTTATTCCTTTGTGATCGGACTGATCGCAGTTATCATGTCTTATCTGATCGGTGTGCCGCTGGGCATCCTTATGGCGAGAAAGAAAGACAGACTGGTCGATAAGATCGGTACGCTTTATATTGTATTTATTATCGCAGTACCATCACTTGCGTATATTTTCCTGTTCAAGGCGATCGGCGGAAGCTTTGGTCTGCCAACAACCTTTGATATGGAATCGCCGAGCAGACTGATGTATATATTGCCGATCGTATCGTTAGCACTTCCATCCATAGCAAATCTGATGAAGTGGATAAGACGTTATATGATCGACCAGATGAATTCGGACTATGTCAAATTCGCAAGATCCGGTGGTCTGACAGAGGGTGAGATTTTTACGAGACACATTTTGAAGAACGCAGCGATTCCGATCATTCAGGGAATCCCTGCAGCAGTGCTTGAGCATTGACAGGAGCGATCATCACAGAGCGTGTGTATGTCGTTCCAGGTATTGGTAACTTATTAACAGAGGCTATCAACAAATATGATAATGGTGTTATTGTCGGTGGAACACTGTTCTATGCGATTTTAACAGTCACATCCCTTATTTTAGGTGATGTCCTAATGGCAATGGTTGATCCTAGAATTTCATTCTCAACAAAGGACAGGTAATTAGAAATGAGTCAGGATTTAGAAAAGTTCGGTATGCCGGAGGAAGAATTATTCGCTCCGGTAGACCACAGTGATCTGAATCAGAAAAGATTACAGCGCCAAGATATTCTTACTGGCATTCTGTATTCCGTGTATTTTTTAAGAAAAAGATTAATATTATTATTTTGGCGATTCTGGGTGTGTTGATCGCATTTACTTACCTTTATCCATTATTTGTGGAATATGATAAGTTTGGTAACTTAATGGATGCGACAACTAAACACTTGTCACCATCTGCAGCGATCGAACGTCTGGGAATGAACATTCACTGGATCTTAGGTACCGGTGCAGCCGGACAGTCTACATTCGATGCCGTATGGTTTGGATCAAGGATCTCCATTTCCCTTGCATTTATCTGTGCAGCGATCAACCTTTCCGTTGGTGTTGTTGTCGGATCTATCTGGGGATTTTCAAAGAAAGTGGATGTTTTTATGCAGGAGGTATATAACATTCTTGCAAACATTCCATACATTTTATTGATCGCCGTTATGGTTATGTTGTTTTAAAGCTGGTTTCTGGACCATGGTACTGGCGCTGACTATTACCGGATGGCTTGGAATTGCGTACTTTATCCGTACACAGGTAGTGATCATCCGTGACAGAGAGTACAACCTTGCATCCAAATGTCTGGGAACGAGTACACTTAAGATCGCAATGAAGAATATTCTTCCATTTATGACATCTGTTATTGTAACACTGGCAGCAACAGAGATCCCTTCCTATACTTTAGGTGTTCTTAGCATATATCGGTATGGGTATGTCAGATATGTCACTTGGTAGATTGATTTACGAGTCAGAAAGTGCGATGCTTACCCCTGGCTGGCAGTTCGAGTTCTGGAGCCCGGTAGTCGTTGCTTCTATCATCACGATTGTTTTATATGTCGTTGGACAGAACCTTGGGATGCATCTGATCCGAGAACACA
>SCPN01001188.1_pt1 | contig 44712 bp, 45 predicted proteins | sample 6106831 | NCBI WGS metagenome assembly SCPN01 (sample SAMN10720447, study PRJNA508395) | human gut metagenome | isolation source: Participant 1, 0 month | reverse complement strand
CACCGTGAACCCGAACTGGCTCAGTTCGTTGCCGGGCCTGGTGACCATCTACTGCTACTTCCAGATTCCGCTGATGATCATCATCTTCCTGCCCGCGGTCGATTCGATCCGTCCACAGTGGCGCGAGGCATGCGAATCCCTCGGTGGCAACACGTTCCAGTGGACGCGGTCGCCGGCCCGATTCTGGCACCCCGCTTCATCTCCGCGTTCCTGCTGCTGTTCGCCTCCGCGTTCTCCGCATACGCGACCGCCGCGGCCCTGTTCTCCCAGCGTTCGATTCTGGTGCCGCTTATGATCCAAGGTGCCATGCGCAACGAACTGGACCCCAACCAGCAGGGCTTTGCCCAGGTGCTGGCATTCGCAATGATCATCGTCGTGGCCATCGTCATGCTGTTGAGCCACGCCGTGGAAAAGAGGGCCGGACGTTGGCAATGACCGAAACTTCCGCAACCAAGCCGCCGCAGCTGCGCGCCGCTCGTGCGCGTAAACAGAGCATCATCAAATTCGTGATCCTGTTCGTCACCCTGGCGTTCCTGTTCGTGCCGCTGCTGGCCATGCTCATCTTCACCCTGCGTCACCCGCTGTCCGGCCGCTGGTCGGCCGCGCCGTGGATCGCGATTTTCACCGGCAACGGCGAGTCGCTGGGTGCCGACCTGACCGTGCTGTGGCAGGGCATCGGCACCTCGCTGGCCCTGAGCGCGGTCACCGTGGTGATCATGCTGGTGCTGCTGGTGCCCACCATGGTCATCGTGCATATTCGCTCCAAGGTTTTGGAGCGCGCGATCGAATGGGTGGCCACGCTGCCGCTGACCATCCCGGCCATCGTGCTGGTGGTGGGTTTGGGCCCGATCTACCGCTGGCTGTCCGCCGACGTGCTGAGCACCAACCCAATCTGGCTGTGCTTTGCCTACGTGATTCTCGTGATGCCGTTCGCCTTCCGCGCGATCGCCGTGGGGCTTAACTCCATCGACGTCAAGACGCTGGTCGAGGCATCCCGCTCGCTCGGTGCCTCCTGGCCCAAGGTGTTCTTCAAGGTGATCATCCCGAACCTATGGCAGTCGATTCTCTCGGCATCCTTTATCTCCATCGCCGTGGTGCTGGGCGAATACACCGTCGCCTCGCTGCTCGGCCGTATGAACCTGCAGGTCGCGCTCTACCAGCTCGGCCAGTCCAATTCTCAAATCTCCACCGCCATGTCGCTGCTGGCTCTGCTCTTCGGTGCGGTGCTCCTCGTTGCGCTCGACCTGATCTCCGACGCAATGCGCAAGTCAAGGGAAGGTAAGTAACCTGATGAACAGCAATTCGATTTTCACCCGTCGCCATGCCGGTGCCGATGCCGCGGCTTCTGTTTCGGCACCCGCCACCACGTCCGCTGCCGCCGAGGACGCCTTCAAGAACGATCCCACCGCCACCCTCGAAGGCGTGCGCGGCAAGGACGTGACCAAGGCCGCCAAGGCCCTGCTCAAAGACAGCGTCAAGCGCGGCGGCGGCTCCATCCAGATGCGCGACGTCGTCAAGATCTACCCCGGCTCCACCGTTCACGCGCTCGACGACTTCAACCTGGACATCAAGCCCGGCGAAATGGTCGTGCTGCTCGGCGGCTCCGGCTGCGGCAAGTCCACCGCGCTGCGCTCGCTCGCCGGCCTCGAAGACATCCAGGGCGGCCGCATCATGGTCGGCGGCCAAGACGTCACCGGCGTGCCGGTCAACAAGCGCGAGATGGCCATGGTGTTCCAGGCCTACTCGCTTTTCCCGCACATGACCGCCCTGGAGAACGTGGAATTCGGCCTCGAAGTGCGCGGCATGGGCAAGGCAGAACGCCGCAAGATCGCCATGGAACAGCTGGAGCTCGTGGGACTTGCCGATCAGGCCAAGAAGTACACGCAGCAGATGTCCGGCGGCCAGCAACAGCGCGTGGCCCTGGCCCGCGCGCTGGCCGTCAAGCCGCGCGTGCTACTGCTCGACGAGCCGCTCTCCGCCCTCGACGCCAAGGTGCGCGTCCAGCTGCGCGACCAGATTCGCCGCATCCAACTCACCACCGGCACCACCACCGTCTTCGTGACCCACGATCAGGAAGAGGCGCTGGCCGTGGCCGACCGCATCGGTGTGATGAACAAGGGCAAGATCGAGCAGATCGCCGCCCCGCAGAACCTGTACCAGCGCCCCGCCACCGAGTACGTGGCCACGTTCATTGGACTCACCAACCGCCTGCCCGGCGCATCCAATGGCGACGAGGCCGTGGTCTTCGGCCAGCGCGTGCCGCTGCTCGCCGGCTCCGCCAAGGGCGATTCCGTGGCCGTGCTCGTGCGCCCGGAGAACCTGACGCTGGCCTTGGCCGGCAGCAGCGATTCGCACGTCGGCGAACGCGCCCGCGTGGAGGTCATTCACTTCCTTGGCTCCTTGGTGCGCGTGGATACGGTCATCACCTCCGGCGAATACCAGCGCTGGAACAAGGGCGAACAGCTCAAGGCCACCGTGCAGCTGCCCGCCAGCGAGCTGCCGGCCGGTCTGGCGGTGGGCGATGACGTGATTGTCACCCCGCGTCCGGTCTCCGCTCTCGCCTGCTGAATGGCGTTGCGATGATCGTGCGGTTCTGTTCTGTTTTTGTGACTGTACGATCGTCGAATGGCTTATCGGCAATGATGTGTGTGGAACGGCGGCGATTTTTGGGCGATTATCGCGTGCCGTCCCACGGCAATCTTGCAGAGTAGGGGACTTTCTCGGCATTGGGAATGATTGACGTTGATCATTCCTTGCCCATTGATGATTTCCTCCCCCATTCCCAATGCAATCGAAACGCCGTGCCGTATTCTTGAAGAGTATTGCACGTGTGATCGGTCCGTTTGCGGCCAGTAACTATGGGGGATAAGTATGAGCGAACCAATGCCGCCGGCGCAGCAGCCGCAGGCACCTCAGCAATCGCAGCAGCCGCAACAATCTCCACGCGATTGGTGGTTCACGGCCCATCGCCGGTTTTCGACAATCGGCTCGGCGCTCGCCATTATGATGGTGTTCTGGATCGGACTGAATATTCTGGCCACTGAAGCACTACGAACGCTGCTTGGCACCGATGTGCCCGCTTGGGCTGTGCTGCTCGCCTCCTCCGGACCGCTGTATGTGGTGGCCATGCCGCTGAGTATGTTGGCCTTCACTCGCGTACCGGTTATTCGCACCCGGCAGTACCCCATGAAGGCGGGGGAGTTCATTCAGATTTTCGTCATGTGCATTCCGGTAATGTTCTTGGGCAATATGATTGGCAATATATTGTCTGCCGGAGCCACTGATGGTCAGGCCACCAATCGCATCAACGACGTGATTCTTGGCAGCGACTGGCGGATGAACGCATTGTTCATAGGCCTGTTGGCACCGGTTTGCGAAGAATGGATTTTTCGCAAGGAGATTATCTCCCGCCTGCGCCGGTACGGAGAGAAGACCGCAATCATGTTCTCCGCATTGGCATTCGCGCTATTCCATATGAACGTGTTCCAGTTCTTCTACGCCTTTGGCCTAGGACTGATGTTCGGATATGTATACACACGCACCTCCCGACTGCGGTATTCGGTGGCTATGCACATGCTGATCAACCTGAACGGGTCAGTACTCGCCCCATTGGTGATACAACAGATCGATCCCCGCATCCTCGACGGCACGGTCAGCGAGGCCGAAATCATGCGTATGGCTGAAACCGGCAACATGGGCGGCATGGGCATCATGATGTTGTACGGCACAGTGATGTTGGGCCTCTGCATTGCCGGTATCGTGCTGCTTATCACCAAGCGCAAGAGCTGGGAGTTCTATCTTGCGCCAGAGGAGTTGCCTGCGGGGCTTAAAATACGCACCGCCTATGCCAATCCCGGCGTTATCGCGTACCTACTGTTGACTGTGATGCTTACCGGTTGGATGCTGTTCGCATGACTGTCATAGCCGGACCCAGAGAGGCGAGCCGGGAGATATCACAGATTGCCTGACGAGCCGCCATCTTCAACAAGGTATTCGGTGCCCGAACCGGCGATGGCTCGCGCCGCCATATCTTTGATGGTGGAAGGCAGCACACCCTCGCGCGCGAACACAAGCACTTGGCCGGTCATGCCGTAAGGGGAGAAGCCGGTGAACTTGACCAATGGCGGCTGACCCTCCAGCGCCACGTCGGCGGTGGCTTTGGTTACGCGGTCGAGAATATCCTGACTGATCGCAGACGGGTCGCCGGAGGCCTTGGCCGTGAACTCAAGCGTGGCCATGCCTTCGCTGACCGGCGTGAGCTTGGTCAGGGCGGCCGTATTGAGTACCGAATTGGGGATGACCATCATGTCTCCGGAACGGGTGCGCACCACGGTCTGACGCCAGGTGATGTCGTGCACGGTGCCTGTGACGCCTTGAATGGTCACCAGATCGCCGGGTTGGATTACGCGGCCCAGCATCAGGCCGAAGCCGCCGATGATGTTGGCGATTGTATCCTTCAGACCCAGCGAGATCGCCACACCTCCAACACCAAGGGCGGTGATAAGTGTGGTCGGATTGATGCCGAATACGGGCTGCAGTACCATCGCTGCGCCGGTGACCCAGATGGTCACGCGCGTGAGGTTCACGAAAATCGAGGCGCTGGGAATCTGAGAATTGTCCAGAATCTTGCGCAACACGCGGCTGATGACGCGGTCGGCCACAAATACGATGGCCAATACAATGGTCAGCCAGATGAGTTTGCCGGCGTTCACCTGAAACCAGCGTGCGATGTCTTCTGCATATTCAGTCATACGCCTACTGTATCGGTCGTTTCTGGTGAAGTCGTGGAGACGGGTGGCAGAAAGCGGAATCGGCCTACGGTCGATTCCGCTCACTCCTGGTGCTCGCGGCAGGTCTGGCCGAGCCGCGGGCCAGTCGAATCGGATCGAGAATCTCGTCCAACTGCTCGGCGGGCAGGTCGGTGCGTTCGCCGGCCACCTCGCGCACGGTACGGCCGGTGTGCACGGCTTCGGCGGCGATGTCGGCCGCGTGCTCGTAGCCGATGTAATGGTTGAGCGCGGCGGAAATCGACGGTGAGGACTGGGCATATGAACGCCCCAGGTCAGCATTGATTTCGATGCCTTCCACGCAGTTGACGCGGAACGTCTCCATGGCGTGCGTCAGCAACGCCATGCCGGTCAGCAGCTCATGCACCATCACCGGGTCGAAGGCGTTCAGCTGCAACTGCCCCCTCGGCCACAGCACCAGTTCACAGTCACGTCCATGCCGAAAATCGTGAAGCAGCACTGGTTGACGCATTGGGATCACAGGGTTCACTTTGGCCGGCATGATCGACGATCCGGCCTGGCGAGCCGGCACGTTGAGATCGTTGAAACCGCAGCGCGGCCCGGAATTGAGCAGTCGCAAATCGTCGGCGGCCTTCTTCAGGTGCACGGCGAGGCTCTTGATGGCAGCCGACGTGGCCACGTACGCGCCCATATCCGTCATGGCGGCCACCGGATCGGGCGCGGCGGTGACCGGCAGCCCGGTGATTTGCGCCAGATGCTTGATAGCGGACTTGCGGAATCGCAGATCCGCGCAAATGCCGGTACCGATGGCGGTGGCACCGAGGTTGAGCTGGGCCAGCAGCGGCACCACGCGATCGAATGCAGCCAAATCAGACTTCAACAGCGTGGCAAACGCATGAAATTCCTGACCATAGGTCATTGGTACGGCGTCCTGCAGCTGCGTGCGGCCAATCGTCACGTCATTGATATGTTTGTCGGCCAGATCGTGGAAGGCCTTGGCGAGTTTCTTGGTGGACTCGGCGAGCGGCCCGATCGCGTCGATAAGCGCGAGTTTGCAGGCGGCAGGGTAGGTGTCGTTCGTGGACTGCGACTCGTTGACGTCGTCGTTCGGATGGATATACGTGTAATCGCCACGCTGGTGGCCGGCGATTTCCAGCGCACGGAGTTGGCGATCACCTCGTTCATGTTCATGTTCGACGAGGTGCCGGCACCGCCCTGCATCACATCGACCGGGAACTGATCGGCCAGTTTGCCGGCCTCGATTTCCAGGCAGGCGGCGCGAATGGCCTCGGCCTTGGCCGGGTCGATCAGGCCTAATTCCTCATTGGCGATGGCGCAGGCGCGCTTGACCGTGGCATAGGCGCGAATCAGCTCGGGATGTTGGCTATCGGTGATGCCGGAGACCGGGAAGTTGCCGATAGCGCGCTGGGTGTGAATACCCCAGTAGACGTTCGCCGGCACCTCCATCTGGCCGATGCAGTCATGTTCCAGACGGGTCTTGTTCGATGTTTCGCTCATGCTTCCATCTTCCTGTGCGTGGGTTGGAAACGCCAGCATGAGAGGCTGATTGCGCCTTGTGAGAAACCTCACGCGGGGTTCGTGCGGCGGAAACAATCCAGACTCGCTGGTTTTCGGTCAAGCGGTGTACCCGGGGAATCCTGCGGGGCCGTTCGACGATGAGATGGTGGATGGCGCGGCATGCGTGGCGGCGACCGACATGCCGGGGGCGGTCGAATCCTGCGCATTGTGCACGAAGATGCGATTCCAGTAATTAAGCATGTCCTTTTGGCTCATGGCCAGGTATATGCCCATGGCCAGCACGGCCACATCTTCTTTAAGCAGGTCTTTGATTTCGATGGTGTCGCTCAATTCGGGCCAACGTTGCAGCACGGCGAGCATGCCGCCCACGGTGAACTCGACCATGAGATCGGTTTTCAGGTCAAGGTTCTTGGGGTCGCGTTGCAATGTGCTGAGCATTTGCAGACGGCAGAAGTCGCGCAGCGATTCGGTCAGTTCAAGCGTGCTGTGCGGGCCTGCCAACAGGGCCAGGTGATCGAGGCGCTGACGCTGCTCTGGATCGGAGAGCGTGGCGGTGACGCGGTCTCGCCATTGTTCCTCGGGATTGCCGTTCGGATCGGGGGTGCGGTTGATCGGAATCGATTCGACCTGATGCAGGATGGCTGAATCGGCCAATTCGGGCAGGCTGGAGAAGTGATAGTAGAACGAATTACGGTTCACGCCAGCCTCACGCACCACGTCGGTAACGGTGATCTTGCGATAGTCGCGGTCGGCGAGCAATTCCCAGAAAGCGTTCTCGAGGCGTTCTTTGGCGGGCAGCACCTCGGAATCATGGCGTGGACGTGGCATCTCTTCCTCCTGATGCACCAGCGTGATATGGTCACGCTGTCTAATAACTTATTGGGCAGTATAACTATTATTTGTGGACATGTCTATGAGCTAATCGGCGATTTCAGTTGCGTCCTCCGCTGATGGCGAAGCTGTGGTGCCAGCATCGGCATCAGTATCGGCTCTGGCCGGAGCTGCGCTATCTGCTCCTGCTGCAGTTTCTGCTGGGATCTCGGCTGTTGCTTTGGAGGTCGCAGAACTTGGTGCGGAAGCCGGGGCGGGCGTCGGCTTGCGTTTGGCCGTGGACGCCTTGAACAGTATCGCCAGGGCCTCAACCAAATGACGCCGGTCTGCGGGGGTCAGCCCAACGTACGCGCCAAGCATCGCCGGAATCGAAGCGGGGAAGTTGCTCATCACCTCGCTGAAGCTGGTGGCGCCGTTGGCGTGCAGCACGGTGAACAGCGCATCCACCGCACGCTCGCGCTGTTCGGGCGTAAGCGTGGCGATCCAATGGTTCAGCTCCTCGTTAAACAACTGCGAGCTGGAACTCAAATCCGGCTCGGTGATGAACTGGTCACCATCCAATAGCCAGGTGAAGGCGGAATGCTGCATGATGCCATCCGAATCGGAAGAGACCACGCGGCAAGGCTCCGGGGTCTCGAAAATCATGCCCACAATCGACGAACTCGGCACGATTTTCGTCACCTTCGGCTGGATGGTGCGGTAGGCGGGGCTGGTCACAATCTCCGGCGGGAAACCGGGGCCATCCAGTGAATAGACATGCTGAATGCGCTTGCGCACCTTGGGATCGGCGTTCATGGCCGCGTAAATCGCCAGATTGCCTCCCTTGGAATGGCCGACCAGAATAATCGGACCCTCCCACAGTCGCGCCACCATATCCAGATAGGCGCTGGCTGAACGTTGCGCCGGCACCGGATACTGGAAAGCCATATTGAAATCTTCCTTCCATCCGATGAGCGAATCATCGGTGCCGCGGAAGGAAATAACCAACGTGCCTTTGTAGGTCGGCTTTCGGCGCTTGTGGCCGTCGGGCAGTTGGAAGGTGGCGGCGGCGAATTGGGTTTGCTCACCCTGATTGATGTGCTCGACCACCGCGCCCAGGCGAACGTTGGCGTAGCGGGGGTTTTCGCCTGCGGCCTGGAACAGGTCGTGGGTCAGGTCCGGGTTGACCACTGAAACCATTTGGGCTTCGTGCGGCTTGTCGTCGGCATGTGTTTCCGGCGAACGATGCATTTGCGGGTTGGCCCTGCAAGGCTTTACCGATTCTGCCTCGGATGCCAGATACCCTTCAGCCAGATCAGTGGATGCTTGGGTTCGAAAGCGCGAATGCGTGCGGCGAACGAGCCTGACCGCGTCTCATCCAGCATCAACGTCGGACAGACACTGGCCACATCCTCATAGATGAGCGTGGAGATGATCAAGGCGTCGATTTCGTTGAACGGCAAGTCGGCGAAGGAGCGCGTTTCGGTGTGCGCGTAATCGATAATGCCGGTCATGCGCACCTCCTGCTTCCGTTGATATTGCATATCCCCTTGGCTGCGTGGTCTTGGATCGCGTGCCGTGCGGCTGCGCGCAGCAATTAACCATATGCATTCCATTGTAGGGATTGTACGGTTTTGGCCGGCGCGATCGAGCAAGACTGCACTCGACGGCGAACAATTCGTGGAAGGATTCCCGTCGGCTTGTCGAAAATTGTCGGTAGCAGGGGTTGCGATGCCAGCCAGCCGACCACCTCTCCGGCGCTACGCGCCATCTCCGCCGGCGGGAGGGTTAACCACTCAATTTTTGACGAGGCGACCGCTGGGCCCGTCAAAGTTCGGCAGATCGAAGCGCGCCAGATCCACGCCCTCGAGTTCAAGCAACTCGGCCTTGATGTCGAGTCGGCCGCCGTAGCCGCCAAACGCGCGGCCCGAGCCGACTACGCGGTGGCAGGGCACGATGATGGTAACCGGATTGCGCTTCACTGCGCCTCCGACCGCCCGGTAATACCATGCGGCCGCCGCCGCGTCGTTCGGCCAATTCGGCGGCGAGTTCGCCGTAACTTTACCGTCATGCCATAGGGGATTTCCACCAGATTCCACACTTCATGTTGGAATGGCGTGCCGGCGGGATGCAAAGGCGGCAACCTGATCCGAGCCGGGCGTTCGCCGGCGAAATAGGCGGTCAGCCATTCGCGGGTTATACGGAATACTGTCGGTTCACTCATCGGATTCGCGATCTCGAATCGAGAACGGCTTGGTGATCGGTGGCCCACCACCAGTCTTCAAGACAGAGTTCGGTAAGTCCCTCGCCGTCGGAGGCCATCATCATCCGGCCGATGGGCGTTTCGACTGTGGCCCGCATCAGTTGTCGTTGCGTCATACCGCCATTATCGCGCGTTGAGGGATGAAGCCCATACCGTGCCTGATTCCATGAAGGACGGGTCGTGCTGTACAGTCAGTATTGCGTGCTGGGCAGCGATATCTGACATAGTGGGGGTTCTTGGGCCGGCGTGAGTGTTCTTTCCGACATCCCAACCGTCTAACTCCGTTTCGAGGGGCTGATTTGGGTTATTCCGGAGGTCTATCTCCGTTTCGAGGGGCTCCTCATCCGGGAAACCGCAAGTATAAACGGCTCCGGGCTAACGTCATTACGCCGTTTTTGGCCCGTGTCTACTCAGCCACCAGCCCCTTGAAACGGGAGTAGACCTCCGGAGAAGGCCAAATCAGCCCCTTGAAACGCAGCGACCCCTCTGATTGGAATCAATCAGAGGGGTTCGGCACATTGCTGATGCAGCTGGTCCGCCTTGAGGCGGAACGTAACCAAGATTCAGGCGGGATTACTCCGCAACGAGCGCCGGGAAGGCGGCGGCCACGGCGGCTGTCGGGTTCGGGAATTCCTCGTCCTGGTTGAAGAACGGCACGTCGGCGTAGTTCAGGAACTTCACTTCGGCACGGTCGCCGATCAAGGCCTTGGCCTCTTCGGCTAGCTGATCGGTTATCGTCATGCGTTCCTGATTTCCACGGCCATGGCCGTGCAATGTGCCCATCGCTTGGTTCTACCCGCTGTTTATGCTGGCCATGCCCATCGCTTGGCTGCTGTATACGGTCACCGCGAGTTATGTGCACGGCGGCCCCCGATAATCGTTGGAAAACCGGTGGGACACGCGGGGGCTTGGCTTTTTCCTGAGATTGGCGTATCTTTGTCACCTGTTGCCCGTGAAGGTAACACATGCGGACATAGCTTAGTTGGTAAAGCGCAACCTTGCCAAGGTTGAGACCGCGGGTTCGAGTCCCGTTGTCCGCTCTCGGATGGCTGGTTCAGGATGATTGATTCAGCCTGAGGATGACCCGGGCGGTTGGCGCAGTGGTAGCGCACTTCCCTGACACGGAAGGGGTCACAAGTTCGAATCTTGTATCGCCCACTCGATGAATCGCCGGCAGAATGTTGCCGGTTTTTTCATCACAAGCTCGGGCGATTGGCGCAGCGGCTAGCGCACTTCGTTCACACCGAAGGGGTCGTAGGTTCGATTCCTACATCGCCCACCTGAGATTCGCGCTCGCTAGTCTATGATGGCGGGCATTTTCTATATCTGCCGTGCCACGGTTCCTTATATGGCGTCCGGCCTCGGGTGGCATTTGGCTGTGAGCGGTTTCCGATCATGAGTGGCGTCCGGCCGTCGTGCAATCCCGCTGCGCGCGGTGCCGTTTGGACTGTAATACGGGTGCTTTGAACCGGCCATAACTTCTTCATATGTCCCGGGGCTTGTGTCGTGTGCCGCGGCGTGCTTCCATAGTGGATATGGCGGTGCGGAAGGGGAGCCGCCATACTTACTTACACAAGGACGTCTTGGTCAGCCAGGGCAACGGCATGGAAAGGGGTTTGCGATGGTGTGCACCACGCTGAATTTCGCGGAGAAATACCTGCTGAAAACCGAAGTCAGGTCCGTTGCCGGTATGTCCGGCGGTACTTCCGATGCTGGTACTGATTTCGATGTCGATCTCGGTGGCGAGGGCGACCTCGGAAGCGATCATGCCACCGGTTTCAATCGCTCGCTATCGGCCGACGATTATTGGGCTGCAGCCGGATATGCCGATGAGTCATTGTATTGATGGACGTGATGACGCGGTAAGGGCGCGTCGATAAGTGCGGCTGGTGTCGCGGCTGATGCCGCATTTGGTGCTCATTCGGTGGTCGCGGCTGATGTTCCGTACGGACCGCCTGCAATGGTTTTGTATCGGTGGTGCGTCAAAATCCGGACCGTCGCCGACGCTGTGGACGTCTGGCGGCGTTGAAAGGACAGATAATGGATTGTCAACGCCGCTGAGAACGATTGGCGACGGTGGTGGGACAGCGGATGCCCCACCACCGTCGCCAAGAGTGGTACTTGTGTCGGTGGCGTCCAAAACATGGCCCGGCACCGACATCAGATACTCTGAACGTCGGCGGATTCCCGTTCTGTGTCCCAGCGCCGACGTTTGATTCCTGCTTATGCGAGCTGGCGTCGGTAAAAAGGCAGAACTTGGTTCACCGGCGATGTCTCAGCACGTTTGCGCGCGTCGGATCCTTCTGGAGCAGCAGGAAAACGAGCGCCACAACGAGCAGGACGGCGATGGAGAGCACGCCGAACGAGGCGTTGCCGGTCAGGGACGTGGTGGTGGCTACCAGGAAGGTGCCGATGATTGAGGCCGTTTTAGGGAAGAAACAATAGTGAGACCGGGGAACCCTTGAAATCATTGGGGAATCATGGTGGCGATGCATGCGATTAACACATGTTGTTAACACAGATGTGGAATGAGGAGGCGCGTAAGGCTCGTGGTCTGCGACGCATGAGTGTGACCGTGAGCTCCCCAGCTGATGAGCGCAAAGGCAGAGATTGGTTTCACGCGGGACTTGTCTGCCGAAGAGCGGCGATTGATGCAGGGTCTGTGCGATGCTCTGCAGCAGTTGCTGAACAAGCAGTACCAGCGGCACATGTGGGACTGTTCGATAGCCTGAAAAATTTTGCCGCAGACAATCTAGGCAATGTGCTTGGCGGGGATTTCAATCTCGGTTCGATTGGTGATTTGCCGGCGGTAATCGGTGAGCATTTCAATGCCGATCAGTTGGGTGAAATCAACAGGTCGTTGGCGACCATTTGAACGCCGACCGACTTGACGAGCTGCAGGCGCTGGCGGAGGAAAACATCTCCGCCGACCAGATCAGTCAGGTCGCTGGCGCAATTCAGGAGCAGGGTGCCAATCTGGACCTCGGATCCATTGCCGAACAAGCAGGACTGCCCGCTGACATCATCAGCCAGATTTCCGGACTATTGGGCAAGTAGTCGCCTTAAGCTTTAACGCTGACGGTGTTGTCTCGGCTATTGCGTGTTTTGCGGTCGCTCAGCAAATCATATGGGTCGTAGGTAACCGATTGCGAGCGCTGCTGTACACAGATGTGTACGTGGGTCGAAGCGGATTCGTGGTGGCAGGTGAGACAAGCTGCCCTCGCATGGCTGGAAAAGCTTCGGTCTCGTGGAGTGCGATGTTAAAGCTGCTCAGGTCAACGGAATGGCGGAATTCCGCCGATGCAACTTGTGGTTGCGCTCGAATAACCGGCGATTGCAACCCAAAGATGGTGGCGGGTGACATGGACGGCATGCCATAGTGAGCCCATCGGCCGAACATGACATGATAAAGATTACGTATGAAGGGACATTCCAATGAGTTTTCGCGCTAACCTGCAGTACCTACGTGCGCAACGCAACCTGACCCAGGAACGATTGGCCATGTTGCTTGGCGTCTCGCGTCAGGCCATTTCGAAATGGGAATCCGAAAAGGCCTATCCCGAGATGGACAAGCTGCTTATGATCTGCGACCTGTTCGGTTGCACGCTTGATGACCTGGTACTTGGCGATGTGAGTGCGAGCGTGAACGTGGGTGCGGCCGCGCGCGGCGCAGCGGAGGGCGACCATGGCTCGGCTGCCAGAACCGTAACCGGGGAGAGAGCCGGGGAACCCGCGTATATGAAGGGTGCTGATGGGAACATCGGTGAATCAGCGCGGTCCGGCGGTGACGGCATCAATGGCCCGAGCTCCGCAAATGCATTGCCCGGCGAAATGTTGCACGGAACCAGTTCATCACGTCCCGGCACGCTGGCTAATGTGGCTGCCTTACCGCAGGATCTGACCGGCTACGATGAACACCGCTGCCGATTCGCGCTACTGATTGCCGGCGGTGTCGCGGCGATTATCGCGGGAGCCGGCATCGGCAACCTGTTCGATTCCGATAATTCCATTCTCGGCGTGACGCCACTCAACGATTTTCTGACATTCCTGGGCATCTGCGTGGGCGTGATTATCGGGCTGGCGATGCTGATTCCGGGCGGCATGTCACATACCGACTTCAAACGGCGGCATCCCTATGTCGAGGATTTCTATGCTGCGAGATGTCGCCCTCGGCACAGAGTTGCCGAGGGCCGGCAAATCACTCCCGCGTCGGGTCCTTTTGCAGGAGCAGGAAGACGAGTGCCGCGACGAGCAGGACGGCGATGGAGAGCACGCCGAGCGAGGCGTTGCCGGTCAGGGACGTGGTGGTGGCCACCAGGAAGGTGCCGATGATCGAGGCGGTCTTGCCGAAGATATCGTAGAAGCCGTAGTACTCGTTGGCGTGATCCTTGGGGATGATCTTGCCGTAGTACGAGCGGGAGAGCGCCTGGATGCCGCCCTGGAACATGCCGACCAGAATCGCCAGAATCCAGAACTCCACGGCCGACTTCAGGAAGAACGCGGCGAAGAACACGATGCACATGTATGCCACGACCGCCGCCGTGATCATCACTTTGCAGCCGAACCGGCCGGCCAAACGACCGTAGAGAATCGCGCAGGGGAAGGCCACGAACTGCGTGACGAGCAGTGCCACCACCAGCTGGGTGGAGTCGATGCCAAGCTCGGCACCGTAGGAGGTACTCATCGAAATCACCGTGTTCACGGCATCGATGTAGAAGAAGAACGCGATCATGAACATCCACAACGGCTTGTTCTTCACGATTTTGCCGAACGTGCCCGCCAGTTCGCTGAACGTGCCGCGCACGGCCGAGCCCAGCTGGTCACGGGTGGCGCGATAGTGCACTTGGCGGTAGCTGGTAAGCAGCGGGATGGTGAATGCCACCCACCAGATGGCGGTGATGATGAACGAGGCGCGCGTGCAAGCCACCGTGGACCAGTCGAAGAGCGACGGGCCGCCGAAGATCAGCGCGATGCAGAAGATGAACGGCACGGTGGAGCCGATGTAGCCCCAGCCGTAGCCATGCGAGGAGACCTTGTCCATGCGCTCGTTCGAGGTGGCGTCGATGAGCATCGAATCGTAGAACGTTAGCGAGCCGTTGAGGCCGATGGTCGCCAGAATGTAGACGACTAGGAACGGTAGCCAGGTCAGGGGCAGGGCCATTGCGCAGCAGGTGACCACGCCAGTGCCGAAGAAGCCAAGGAAGAACTTGATTTTCATGCCTTGCACGTCGGCGATGGAGCCGAGCAACGGCATGAGTAGCGCGATGACCAAGGAAGCAATGGTTTGCGCGTAGCCCCAGGCGGACACGATGTTGCCGTCCGCCGGCATCAGCGATTTGGCGTAAATGGGGATGACGGCGGTGGACAGCAGCACGAATGCCGAGTTGCCGACGTCGTAGATGATCCACTTCTTCTCGCGGGCGGTCAGTTTGGCGCTTTGCGGCACCGGTTCGTGGACATTCGTGGGATCAGTCATATACACTCCTCGACAGTATTCAACTCAATCTATCGTAGAAGCGCGGACTAGGGTAGGGGAGCCATTCCGGTTGAACGGCGGATGAATAATGCCGGGCCTCTTTCTAAGGGGAGCCAGAGCAAAAATAGCTCCCCTCGCTGAGGGGAGCTGGCCGCGAAGCGGACTGGGGGGAGCTACCTATAGTCGACTATTCGCCGATCAGCGCGATGGCCTCGTCGTAATCGGGGCATTGCGGCACGCCGTTGAGGCTGTGCTGGATGGCGATGGATGCCGCCGCGTTGGCGATCTTTACCGATTCGGCCAGACTATGGCCCTTTGCCAGCATCGCGCACATCACGCCGGTGTGGCAACCGCCCGCCGAACGGGTGTGTACGGCCTTGGTCGGGTATCCCTCGATATGAATCGTCTCGCCACCTGGCTCACGAATCCAAGCGCCGCGGGCGCCGACACGCACCACCAGCGGCGCGCGCAGTGTAGCGCCCAAGCCGTCGCACAACTGGTGCATGAAGTCGTCAAGTCCGCCGCCAATGGTGACTTTGCTGTCGTCGATTGGCGCACCAAGTCGCTCGGCCAGCGTCATGGCCTCCTGACGGTTGCAGGACCAGACCGGGCGTGCGAGCACCAGGTCCTCGCATATGGTCGTTGACCAAACGCAACGTATTGGTGGGGTTGATCACCAGCGTGGTGCAGCCGGGTCGGTACCGGCCTTGAGCAGGAATCCGTCCACGCCGGTGGCCGTGTGGTCCATCAGTGTGTTGCCGCTGATGTGCACCACGTCTTTGGGCTGCGGCTCCAGCGTGTCGAACGTGTCCGAGTCGCCATGAGCCTCGGCGCCATAGGAAGCGATGAACGTCTTCGGCGCGCCGAGCTCAGCACCACGCGGAAACCGGAATCCTCATCAAGACGATCCTGGCCGATATGCGTGATGCCGTTGTCCTGGAATGACTGGCGGATGAAATGCGCCCACAGGCCGTTGCCCAGAATGCCGGCGTGCTCGGTCGGCACGCCCATGCGGCTGGCCGCCTGCAGCACGCGATAGCTGCCGCCAATGGAGGGCTTCGGATGATCGGCCACGGCGAATCCGCCCTGTGCCGGCACCTCGTCCACATTGAGCATAATGTCCACCCAGACTTGACCCAGTGAAATCACGCTGGGCTCGTGAGTGCCGATACCTCGCCTGAGATTCAACATGACAGCCTCCTTCGTCGTAAGTTGCACGAGGACCCCTTCGTCCCCTGCCATCTCTTATACCGAGATTATATGAGAGTTTGCTGGATGCGGAATAGGCAGGCCGGCGTGTTTTATCAGGTAAACGCTATGATTTGCGGCGTAATTCGCCGCTGGCGAACTGCTGACGAACTACTTGCGGACCGCTGGCGAACCAATGCCGAGCCGCTCGTGAACCGCTGATGGCCCACTCGCAAGTTACGCTCGAACCGCGCGTGAACCGCCGAGGTTCGCCCATGATACACGCAAGAGTTGCGGTTGTCGGTATTGGGCTATATATTTGTGAAGTTGTGTGTTCGGCATGTCGGGTGAAACCGGCGGTCGAATGCGTGAAAGACTTGACACATCAAGGTTAAGGGAGTCCATCATGGCAGCTCGTTGCGCAGTGTGCGGCAAGGGACCGCAGACCGGTTTCACCGTTTCCCATTCGCACCGTCGTACCAAGCGTAGCTTCCGCCCGAACCTGCAGTCTGTGCGCACCACGATTGATGGCGAGAACACTCGCCTGCGCGTGTGCGTCAAGTGCCTCAAGGCTGGCAAGGTTCAGCGCGTGGCCGCGTGAATCGCGTACTAACGTGGAGCAAAACCCGTTTGAGCTTCGGCTTGGCGGGTTTTGTTGTTTCTGCGGCCTAAAGAGGCCGTGCGAATAGAATAGGCCAATATGAGCATCACTATGGGCACCACTCTCGCTTCGCTGGTCACCAACAAGCGTCGCGTGTCCGCGCTCAAATCGCTGGGAATCGTCACTGTCGGCGACGCCCTGACCTACTATCCTTTCCGCGTCACCGAACCGGTGCCGCTTCGCGCCATCCGCGAGGCCGCACCCGGCCAGCAGATGGCATTTGCCGCCGTGATACGAGATATGCGCGTGGTGCCGATGAACGCTCGCCGCGGCTACCGACTCGAAGCGACGGTCGATGACGCCGACTTCGCCCGGTCTCGTCGCGTACCCGGCAGTACGGCCCGGCTCACGTTCTTCTCGTATCGTAAATCGTATGTGGATTGGGTCAGCGTGCGACTGCGCGCCGGCACGTCTGTGGTGGTCTCCGGTATGCCCGGCGAATACATGGGTCAGCTGCAGTTCACCCATCCCGAAATCCTCACTGTCGCGCCCGTGCCGGCCGGAGCAGGAGCGGGGCTTGAGGGTTACGCTCGGGGCGCGGCATCCGGCAATGGTGCGTTTGCGGGAAGTGCCGATCCGTATGCCAGTGCGCAGTCCGCGTATCCGCCGGCCGCGACTGCCCCTTCCGGGGCCGCGTTGAAATACGACGCCGATACCGTGCAAGAGGCGCTTACCCGCGTCTGCCGGCCCCGCCCGGTATATCACGCCAGTTCGCGTATCTCGTCCGAACATATTCATGAGACGATTCTGGGATTGCTGTGGATGATGGGGGCTCGCACGTCATCCACGCCTGACGGGCAACTCGCTGGCGCTGGGGCAGCCGGCATTGTGGCTCCCGCGACTGACACCATCGCCGTCCAAAACGGGGAAGAGAAGTCCGGCACGACCGCCGAATCCGGTGCTGAGGCGCTCTCCCAATCCATCCCAGATGTGCTGCCCGAATCGGTGCGCAAGGCCAAGAACCTCATGCATCGGGCTGAGGCGTTCCTGGCCATTCATGATCCGGCCTCCACGGCCCGGTTCAAGGAGGCCATCGAAACCCTGCGCTATGAGGAGGCTTTCGTTTCGCAGACCTCGCTGCTGAAGTCTCGACAGCACGCGCGCAAGTCATCGGCGCATCCTTGCCCGCTGAACGAGGCGCTGGAAACAGCTCGAGCGTCGGTGGGCGAAGCGGTTGCGGAGCCAAGTACGCAACCAGAAGCATCGGAGCGCGGTTCTGCGACCGATCTGCCTGATCTGCCCAATTTGCCCAATTTGCGCGACCGCTTCATCGCATCGTTGCCGTTCACACTGACAGCCGGGCAGAGTCAGGTGGTGGACGACATCGCGTCCGATCTTGAACGTGACTGGCCCATGCAGCGTCTGTTGCAGGGCGAAGTCGGCTCCGGCAAAACCGTAGTGGCGCTCGCGGCCATGCTGCAGGCGGTCGGCGCCGGCTATCAGGCGGTGCTGGTGGCTCCCACTCAGGTGCTTGCCGAACAGCATTACGAGACCATCAGCAAGATGGTGTCGGGGTTGACCCTTGCACAGCCGGGTGCCAAGGAGACCGATGCCGCGGCCGACGTTGAGGGCGCGATGGGCGCGTCCGGTGCTTCGACGGTCTCTTCTTCCAAGGTGACTGCGGAAATTCCCGTCACCCTGCTGACCGGTGGTATGAAGCTTGCCGCCCGGCGTAGCGCTCGCTGCGGCCGCCAGTGGTGAGCCGGGCATTATCGTGGCACGCACGCGGCGTTTTCAAGACCTTCCAAGCCCCGCACTTGGCCTTTGGTGGTGATCGACGAGCAACACCGGTTCGGTGTGGAACAGCGCGAAAGCCTCAACGCCAAAACCGATGACGGCACCACGCCGCATCTACTGGTGATGACCGCCACGCCTATCCCGCGCACCGCCGCCATGACTTGGTTTGGCGATCTCGATATTTCCTGGCTCACCGAATTGCCTGGCGGCCGCAAACCGATTCGTACCGTGGTGGTCAATGAGGCCGACGCCGCCACCATGGGGCGTATGTTCGCGCATCCGCGCGCGAGTCGACGCGGGGAGCGCCTATATCGTGTGCCCGCGCATTGATGCGGATGATGAGGAGAACGAAGGCGGTTCCGGCGTTTCGGCAGCAGCCGGTTCTGCCCGCGGACGCGCCGCAGCATCTGGTTCCAGTGCCCGCACAGCTGCGGGCGGCCGTGCGACGCGCGCGGCGGCCGATGCCATCGGCATCGACGACCCCTACGAAACCTTCGACGAAAATGGCGAAACCGTGGCTCGCCCGCCATTGCATGCGGTGGCCGAAATCGCCGACCGGTTGCAGAAACTTCCACAGTTCCAAGGCATCTCGGTTTGCGACTCTGACCGGCCGCGACAGATGACGTCAAAACCCAGGTCATGGCCGATTTTGCCGGCGGCGAGACTCCGATCCTGGTGTCCACCACGGTGATCGAAGTCGGCGTGGACGTCAAGCAGGCCAGCTGCATCGTCATCTTTGATGCCGACCGATACGGCCTCTCTCAGCTGCATCAGCTGCGCGGCCGCGTGGGGCGTGGCGGCACCAACTCGTGGGCGTTCCTTATTTCCCGTGCGGAACCCGGCTCCCCGGCCGAGCAACGGCTCGAAGTGATTCACCACTCGCTCGACGGTGCCGAAATCGCCCAAGCCGACTTGGAATTCCGCGGTGCCGGCGATGTGCTCGGCGACGCCCAATCCGGCGGCAAGTCCAGCCTGAAGCTCCTGCGCGTGGTCAAGGACGCCGACATGATCGCCGACGCCCGCACCCGTGCCGGGCAGCTTCTGGCCGCCGACCCCGAACTGGCAGGTGAGGTCCAACTCGCCGGTGCCGTCCTCGACTTCACCCGAGGCAACGAAACCTTCCTGACCTCCAGCTGAGGCACCTCCAGCTGAGGCTAGGGCTGCGCCCCCGTAATCGCACGATATAGTTTTTCCGTATGCCGATCGTGAGGAAATCACGGTCGGGAAGCCCTCGAATGTGCTTCAGTGGAGGCAAGACCATTCGTACATGAGGTACTCGAAGTGCATATATCATTGGTGCGCTTCGAGCACCCCATTGTTGTTCATGATTGGTATGCGCAGATGAACCTGTACAGTGAAAGCTATGCGTGTAATTTCTGGACGATTCAAGGGTGTGGCGCTTGCTACGCCGAAAACGGGTACCCGGCCTACCACGGATCGCACCAAAGAGGCGATTTTCTCGCACCTCGACTCATGGGGAGTGCTGGATGATGCCCGTGTACTGGACCTGTTCGCCGGTACTGGTGCGTTGGGCATCGAAGCGCTGAGCCGTGGCGCGCGAGAACTCGTGGCCGTGGAAAGTTCCCGGCCTGCGGCGGCGCTGATTACCAAGACCTTGGCGCAGCTACAGAAGAATCGTTCGTGGGATGCTTCGCTCAAGGCCCGTGTGCTGGTCAAAAAAGCCGAGCAAGTGGCTGGCGGCTTCGGCGAACCATTCGACGTGATATTCATCGACCCGCCCTATGCCTATGAGACCGCTGAATGCAATCAGCTACTGTCCGATCTGGCGGCGGGCAGCGCCACCAACGAGAACACGGTGATCATGCTCGAACGCTCGGTACGCTCGGATGATCCCACTGCCCCCGGAGGCTGGCAAATCACCGAAAGCCGCAACTACGGCGAAACCGCCGTCTTCTACATCGAATCCGCGGATGACGACTCGGATATAGAGCGTTCCGACGATTCCGCCGCGTAGTGAATCTCCCACCGTGTGGTGAATTAATCGGCGAGCCGGCGCGGATGGGCGGCGGAGACCTCCCAGCCCAAGGCCATCAGGGTCTTGCGATCGGCCTTATCCAGCGCCTTGCAATCCAGTGCCGCGATAAGGTCTGGCCGAATCTCGGCGGTGCGGGCCAGCGCTTCGTCGCGGCGAAAACGGTCCACCTTGCCGTGGTCGCCGGACAACAGCACATCCGGCACCGCAATACCGCGCCACACGGCCGGCTTGGTGTACTGGCGATGTTCAAGCAGTGCGTCCTCGCCGGTGTAGGATTCCTCGACAATCGAATCTGGGTTGCCCATGAATCCGGGCATCAGGCGGGTGATGGCCTCAAGCATCACCGACACCGCCACTTCGCCACCGTTCAGCACATAGTCGCCGATCGAATATTCGCGTACGTCGACGCCCTGGGAGCGGTAGTAGTCCGGGATGCGCGCATCGTAGCCCTCATACCGGCCGCAGCCGAACAGCAGATGGTCGGCATGGCTGAGCTCGGTGGCGTCGCGTTGGGTAAACAACGGGGCCGATGGGTTCGGGAAGATGAGCACCGGTGTGCCGGATGGGGCGGAGGATTCAGACGGCCGCGAGAATCCCAGCAGTTCGTCCAGGCATTCGCTCCACACCTCGGGCTTCATCACCATGCCGGCCCCGCCGCCGACTGGCGTGTCATCCACCGAATGATGCACATCGTGGGTCCAGTCGCGCAGGTTGTGCGCTTTGATCTCCAACAATCCCTTGGCCTGGGCTTTGCCCATCAGGCTGAGGTTCATCACCTCAAAGTATTCGGGGAACACGCTCACGATATCGATCTTCATGTCATCCAGCCTAACGGTAGCCCCTCCCGCATTACACGGCCACCACTACACTATTGCGGTGATGAATACGACGATGAACCTCCCCACCCGCAAAAGCCCGAAGTGTTGTCCCCGGCCGGCAACCTGAGGGGCCTGAAAACCGGTCGATTATGGTGCCGACGCCGTCTACTGCGGCGGCAAAGCCTTCGGCATGCGATCGGCCCCCAAAACCTTAGCCTTGAGGATTTGAGGAAGGATCGCGCTACGCCCATGAACGCGGCGCTCGCGTGTACGTGACCTGCAACGTGCTGCCGCGCAACAACGAGATCGAAGCCATGCGCGAGTACGTCGGCCAGCTCAAAGACACCGGCGTGGACGCGCTGATCGTCTCCGATATTGGCGTGATGATGATGGCCCGTCAGGTGGCTCCGAATCTGGAACTGCACGTCTCCACCCAGGCCGGCGTGACTAATTATCAGGCTGCGAACGCCTTCTACGAGCTTGGTGCTCGCCGTGTGGTGTTGGCCCGCGAGATGGACTTGCAGGCCGTGCGTGATATTCGCGCCAACATTCCCGATGACCTCGACATCGAATGCTTCGTCCACGGTGCTATGTGCATGGCCTTCTCCGGCCGCTGCCTGTTCTCCAACTATCTGACCGGCCGCGATGGCAATCACGGCGAATGCGCCCAGCCATGCCGCTGGAAGTATTCGATCGTGGAAGAGAAGCGCCCCGGCCAGTACTTCCCGATCGAGCAGACCGAGAACGGCGCCTATCTGTTCAATTCGCAGGACATGAATATGCTGGGGCACTTGGATGATTTGATTGACTCCGGTGCCACCAGCCTCAAAATCGAAGGCCGCGCGAAAAGCGCCTACTATATCGCCGCCATGACCAACGCCTACAAAACCGCGGTTAATGAATACATGATTCAACGCGGTTTTGAAGACGCTGATGGCAATGTTTTGAAGCCTTTCCATGACCGTGTGATTCGCCCGGGCGACCCCGATTTTGGCCAAGGAACCGAAGATCAAGTGATGCGCAATGCTGATGCCGCGTTCGCCGGTGTGGCCGATGAGGGATATGACCGTGGCTCTGATACTGCGGTTGCCGATTCGGTCACCGGCTCGGTTGCCGCAGAACGTGACCGCGTGACGGTTGCTGATGCCGTCGACTCAACTGCCTCTGGTACGCCGGCCGGCACCGCCGTCGAACCCGACGGCATGAGCTCTCACGCCCGTTCCACGCGCCGCAAGTCCAACACCGCGGTCGAACAGATTGAGACCGATTGGAAACATGCGGCCGTTCGCCCGGCCCCACACGTCGAACTGCCCGAATGGCTGCTCGAGGAAACCGACAAGGTGGCCCACCGCGACTACTCCACCGGCTTCTATTATCCGGAGCACAAGGTCACACAGAACACCGACCGCTCCGCCTACTTCCGCTCATGGCTGGTAGTGGGCGAAGTGCTGAGCTGGAGCGCGGACGAAGACGGACGTGTCACGCTGATGAGCCGTAACAAGATTGAGCCCGGTCAACAGGTCGAATTCCTGCTGCCTGGCGAGAGACCATTGGTCTTTACCGTGCCGGAAACCGGCCTGCGCGATGCCGATGGCGCGCCAGTACCATCAATAATCCGGCGCACGTGTTCTCGATGCCCTGCCGCACCAGGTGCCCATCAACGCCGCCATCCGCTCGCGCACCAAAAGCCCACCCTCAAAGCCGAATAACCTACCACCCGCCCCCGCTGACTGGGGTGGTCATGAAAATCATGAACACCGCCCGCACCCAAGAAAGAATGCCTTATGCCTGAATACAGCGAAGAAATCCTCGATTCCAACAGCATCAGCTCTACCGATAAAGCCGGTCGCCCTATTCCGGTGACCATCCCCATCGCACTGGCCCCCGGCATCAAGGTGGTGTACACCACGCGACTGGGCGGCCTGAGCACCGGCGATTACGGCAACCTGAACCTCGGCGGCAAGTCCGGCGACGAACCTGAGGCCGTGCTGTCGAACCGCATCGCACTCGCCGAAGCGGTGCAAGCCCGCCTATCGCTGGTCTCCCAAGTACATTCCGGCGTGGCTGTGGACGTGGACGACTCGTTCGTCATCAACACCCCCTTCGGCTTCGACGTGTCCGGCACACATGGTGAGACTGACACTCCGCACGTCATCGAGGCGGACGGCCAGGTCACCGCACAATCCGGCATCGCCCTAGGCATGTTCGCGGCCGACTGTCTGCCGGTGCTGCTGGGCGACCCGGTCACCGGTATCATCGGTGCGGCCCACTGCGGCCGTCGTGGTCTGGAGCGCGGCGTGATCGGCGCCACGGTGGACCTGATGAAGAGCAAGGGTGCCGACCCGGCGAACATCGTCGCCACACTTGGCCCGCGCATCTGCGGCGACTGCTATGAAGTGGGCGACGAGACCGCTGACCAGTTCATCAAGCGCTTCCCGCTGACCAAGACGAAGACCCGCTTTGGTGGTGCCGGCATTGACATCGCCGAGGCGGCAATGATCGACCTCGCTTTCGCCGGCGTACATCAGGTGGTCGATTCGATGCCGCGCGTGCACGCCGCCACCCAGTACCTTGAGGAAGATCCGGAACTCGCCGAACTGTGCCGTACGGACGGCGAAGGCCCGGCCGAGCTCGCGGAGCGCATCGGCAACATCAGCCACAGCATGTGCACGCTCGAAAACCCACTGTGGTACTCGCACCGCCGCGCCGCGCTCGCCAACAAAACACACGAAGGCCGCCTCCTCGCCCTCATCGTGCGTGACTAAACGGAGAATGCGAGCACATTCCGTGGAGAAGATGTGATGCAGTTCACGGACGGCCAGCCCTCACCCTACGGTGGTGCCTATGACTGAGAGAGATTTCGATACCCCCGTCGAGACGCCTACCGTCCAGCCGGCCCCCGCTCAGGGCGCCAAACCGGCGCAAACCGTGCCGGTGGTGGCCGTGGTGCTGGCCGCCGGCTTCGGTACGCGCTTCGACCCCGATAATCCCAAGCAGCTTGTCTCCGTGGGCGGCAAGCCCATCGTGTGCTGGAGCATTGATGCCTTTGAACATTGCGACCGCGTCAGCGACATCGTGGTGGTGGTCAATCCCAAGGTGCGCGGTGAAGTGGAAACGTTGGTTGGCGAGATGGGCTACACCAAGGTCCGCGTCATCATTGACGGCGGTGACGAGCGTGTGGACAGTACCGCCGCCGCGCTCGACATGCTGGCTACGGCTGGCATTCCGGACGATGCCAAGATTCTGATCCATGACGCCGTCCGTCCGTTCGTGGAACAGTCCGCCATCGACGGTTCGATTGATGCGCTCGACCAGTTCACGGCCGCAACCGTGGCCTACGCCTCAACCGACACCGTGCTGTTGACCGAGGATCTGGGCGATTTGAAAGTGGTCAAGTCGGTGCCGGACCGCCCGAACACCTTCCGCGCGCAGACCCCGCAATCCTTCCGCTTCGCGACGATTCGTCACGCTTACGATTTGGCTGCCGCCGACCCGGACTTCCATCCCACCGACGACACGCGCGTAGTGGTCGATTATCTGCCTGATGAACCCGTCGCCATTGTCTCCGGTGCGGAAACCAACCTGAAGATCACCACGCTGGAAGATATTCCCACAGCTGAGCGTATCGCCGAGGAGATTCTCGGTCGTGATCCCAAGGAAGAGGCCCGCGCCCGCATGCACGCCCTGCTGGCCCAAGCGGCCGGCCAGATGCATCGCTAGACTGGCATTATGCGTGAACTCAATGTTGTGATCTCCGGCTTCGACCACTATGACGGCGTGGAGGTCAATCCCGCCGTCGAAGTGCCCAAGGCCATCGCCGAGCAGGGACTGGGCGTCTCCTCTGCTCCGGACGATCCGTTGGAGCAGGTCGCCGTCACCGTTCATGCTGTCAGCATCCCGGTGAGCTTCGCCAAAGCCTGGCCCACGCTGAAAGAGACGATTGAGGCCACCAAGCCCAATATCGTCATCGCCACCGGGCTCAAGCACGCAGCCCGAGGCGTGATGCTTGAACGATGCGCCACCAACCTGATGGACGCGATCAAGCCAGACGCGGACAACGTGATCCCACGCCGCGAACCCATCGATCCCAATGGCCCGGCCGCCTATTGGACCCGCCTGCCGTTGCGCTCGATCCTGAATGATTTCACGGACGATTCGATTCCGGCCACCTTGAGTTCGGACGCAGGTACGTTCGTATGTAATTCGCTGTTCTACAACTTGCTCAACTGGACCGCCACCCAGGAGCAGGTGCTGGGCGGATTCGTCAGCTTCCCTCCGGTCGTTCCGGCGCATTCCAGCCAGCATGGTCTACCACTCGACCAGCAGATCGCCGCTGGCCGTGATGTGGTGCGCGAAGCCGTGCGCTACTATCTCAAGCCCTCCAGCTCCGACATCCTCATCGCCTAGCACGCTGTGCGCCACGCCGGAATAGAACATGGTTCGCACGCATTGTAACGATTGCGCGTCGCTCAACGCTCAGCGCTAGTGCGATGCGCTACAGTGCTTCAAGGATGTGCCAAGAGCTTTATGCGTGTGCGAAAGGAATAAACAGCGATGGTGGATCGTTTCCCGGTGGTGCTGCGAGGATATGACAAGGAGAAGGTTGATGCTGCCTTCGACGCTACTCAGGAGAGTATGAAGCGTGCGCAGCAGACGTTGGCCAGCATGCGTGAGCAGATTGCGGCGGATGACGACCGTATTCTGCAACTGCAGGCCCAACTTCAGGAAGAGAAGAACAAGAAGCCGGAAGGCAACAGCTTCGCTTCCTTGGGAGCGAACGCCCAGCAGATGCTTGCCTCCGCCGAGCAGACGAGTACCGAACTGCTGGAACGCGCCAAGCAGGACGCGTCCTCCATCCGTACCACGGCTCAGGCTCAGGCCGAAACACTGATCAACAACGCCAAGCTGGATGCCCAGCATATTGTTGACGACGCCAATGCCAAGGCCGCCTCGATTCTGACGAACGCCAGCAATCAAGCCGAATCAGTGACCACCTCCGCCAACGAGGATGCCGCACAACTGCGCTCCGAAACTGCCAAGACCATCACCGAACAGCGTCAGACCGTCGAGCTTGAGCTCAGCAACGCGCGCGAAGAGCACACTAAGAAGATGGCTTCCGAACGCTCCACTCAAGAGCGCGAAATCGCCGACATGAAGGCGGAGGCGACCCAGCAGGTTGCCGCAATGCGCAAAAGCGCCAATGAGGAGATCACCAAGCTTAAGTCTGATTCCAACGATCAGATTGAGGCGGCGCTCGCCGAGGCCAACAAGAAGCTCGCCGACGTGCGCGAGCAAGTGTCCAAGATGATGACCGAAGCCCAGCGCAAGGCCAGCGAAATCATTGATGCGGCCAAAACCAAGGGTCAGGAAATCACTGATGAGGCCGAGGTCAAGCGCACCAGCACGATGAGCCAGGTCAACGCCGAGGTCGAGCAGATCCGTCACGACATCGCCGCTCAGCAGGATGAGGCCACGAAGAAGGTCAACGAACTGCTGCAGCACCTCGAAGAGCGTCGTGTGGCGGCCAAGCGGGAAGCCGATGAGTTGGTCGGTCAGGCCAAGAACACTCGCGACCAAGCCGATTCGTATGCCGCGTCCAAGCGCGAGGAGGCGGACATCCAGGCCGCCGCAATCGTACATAAGGCGGGCGAGGAAGCCGATGCGCAGATCGAGGAGCGTCGCGCCGCCGCCCAAAGCGAGCTTGACGGTCTGTCCAAGCGCATCGCCGATCTGCAGGAACGCGAGTCCGTCATCACCCAGCGTGTTTCGGAACTGCGTTCTATGTTCTCGCAGGCGTTCTCCGGATTCGCTTTCGGCGGTAATGCGGCGGCCTCTGGTCAGGATCAGGAAGCCGCTGCCGCGGCGGCATTGCCGGTGGTTGCGCCCGTCCCGGAAGTCAAGCCTGTACACAACGAGGCCGATGACCAGCCGGGTGAGTTGAGCGGAAACGAGTCGGCTGCCGACGATCACAATGAGACAGATGCGGCACCGGCTGATTCGGCTGATTCGGCTGATTCGGCTGCGCAGAATGAGCAGTCCGAATCGTCTGAGCCGTCCGAGCACCAGACACAGGGCGAACCGGAGGCCCCGACTCAGGAGAATCCGGCCGTATCTGAGCAGAACGGCGAATGACAGGCCTTCGATTAGACTACTAGCGGTAAGAATTACGGCACCTGCGCTTTCGAGCCAGGTGCCGTATTCGTTTGAATCTGCGCCACAAGCGCACCATCACAGAAGGAGTATGACATGAGTGAATTGACGCCTCTGACCGACGAAGCGTTGAATACCCTGCGCGGCGATTTCGCACAGAGCGGCACCAACCGTCTGGCCATGAACGCGGTGACCGCCGCCGGCATCGACAAGGTGGCTCGCAATTATGACCGCGCTCGTCTGATGCAGCGTCGTTTCTCCACCATCGTTGACAATGGCGAAGCCACCCATCAGGATCGCTCCGGCCGCTGCTGGCTGTTCAGCTCCCTGAACGTGGCCCGTTTCGTGGCCAAGAACATGAACTTGAAGGAGTTCGAGTTCTCCCAGAACTACGCGATGTACTACGACAAGCTGGAGCGCGTCAACTACTTCCTTAAGGATGTGGCCGCTCTGGTGGCTGCCGGAGAGCCTTCCGACTCCCGCCTGATGCAGCACCTGCTCGCCGACGTGATGGGCGATGGCGGCCAGTGGACCATGGCCATGAACGTGTACAAGAAGTACGGCGCTGTGCCCAAGGACCTGTTCCCGGAGACCGAATCCTCCAAGAACACCGGTGAAATGAACATCCAGCTGCGCCACATGCTGCACACCGCCGTGGCGCACATGTACGCCGCTGACGGCGATGCCTCCAAGGTCGAGGCGATTATTGCCGACGCCACTGCTGCCGGCCACCGTATTCTGACCATCCACCTGGGCGAGCCGCCGGTTTCCTTCGACTGGGAATGGACCGACAAGGATGGCGAATTCCACCGCGACGGCGAGATTACGCCGGTTGAGTTCTGGAAGAAGTACGTGGTCCGGCTGATCTTTGAGGACTTACGTGTGCCTGGTGGACGATCCGCGCACCGAGCACGCCAAGGGCAAGAAGATCGGCATCGAGCACCTCGGCAATGTGGCTGGCGGCGACGCCACCGAGTACCTCAACGTGCCAAACCAGTTCATGAAGGACTGCGTCAAGCAGATTCTCGTTGAGCAGGGCATTCCGGTATGGTTCGGTGCCGACTGCCACCCGTTCATGGACCGTGAGAACGGCGCTTGGGCCACCGACCTGTTCGAGTACGGCCGCGTGTACGACGTGGACTTCGATTTGGACAAAGGAAGCCCGCGTGCGCTTCGGCGACCCGCCATGAACCACGCCATGGCTTTCGCCGGCGTTGACGTGGCCGACGACGGCACCACCCGCCGCTGGCGTGGAGAACTCTTGGGGCGCCAAGATCGCCGACAAGGGCTACTTCACCATGTCCGACGACTGGTTCACCGAATACGTCTACGAGGTAGCCGTCCCGAAGGCCCTGTTGCCCGAGGAATACCAGAAGGCCCTCGAAGAGCCAGCCACCATGCTCCCTGCGCATGGGATCCGATGGGCGCTTTGGCCTGACTTCGTCAGCCCGGAATGCCACGGCCAATGCTGTTTTCTCGCAGCCTGTCGGCTGCTAGTCTTCCCTCTGTCAGCGCGAAGCTGACAGAGGGAGAGACCGCGGTCGCAGGCCGCAACAACACAGCATCGCCGCAGGCGAGTCCACCACAGGCGAGTCCACCAAAGTCCATAACTGCCGGCCCAACAAGCAGTCCCCGTAACAAACTGCTATAGTTGGGCTTTTGCGTCTATGGCGACATACCGACAGTACGTATACAAGGAAAGGAGTCGAGCAATGGCAGCACTACGTGGTCCGGATAGTTCCGAGGATGAACGTCGTTTGGGGGAGCAGGCCGTCTTTCCTGAGACCGTCGATGTCAACATTCGTCAGCTTGACCCCATTCCCGCGCCGCGTGCTTTCCTCAGGGAGCAGCCGCTCACCGATGAGATGAGCGAGCTCGTGCTCCACTCGCGGCAGGAAATCCGCGATGTGCTCAACGGCCGCGACGACCGACTGCTCGTCATCGTGGGCCCCTGCTCAATCCACGACCCGAAGGCCGCGCACGAGTACGCAGAAAAGCTGGCTGCCGTCAAGCGCGAGTTGGAAGACCGACTCGTGATCGTGATGCGCGTGTACTTCGAGAAGCCGCGCACCACCATCGGCTGGAAAGGCCTCATCAACGACCCCGATCTGGACGGTCGCTTCAATATTCGTAAGGGCATGTGGCTGGCCCGCAAGGTGCTCACCGACGTGCTGAGCCTCGGCCTGCCCGCCGCCACCGAATGGCTTGACCCCATCACCCCGCAGTACATCTGCGACGCGATCAGCTGGGGTGCCATCGGCGCGCGTAACACCGAATCCCAAGTCCACCGCGAACTGGCCAGTGGCCTGTCCATGCCGGTGGGCTTCAAGAACTCCACCGACGGCTCCATCAAGGCCGCCGCCGATTCCTGTTTCGCGGCCGGCTTCGAGCATCACTTCCTGTCCATTAACTTGGACGGTCGCGTGATTTCCGCCGAAACCAAAGGCAACCCGGATTGCCATCTGGTTCTGCGCGGCTCCAGCCACGGCCCGAACTACGATGCCGAATCCGTGCGTCAAGCTCTGGAAGACCTCAAGGTTTCCAAAGCGTCCGGCCCGAGCCAGCATGGCCTCGTCATCGATGCCGCCCACGGCAACTGCGGCAAAGACGAAAACCGCGAAGCCGAAGTCATCGAAGAGATCGCTGAGCGCCTGGCGCACGGCGAACAAGGCATCACCGGCGTAATGATGGAAAGCTTCTTGGTCGGCGGTCACCAAAAGCCGGCCCCGCTCGACCAGTTGGTCTACGGTCAGTCCGTCACCGACTCTTGCGTGCCGTGGGAACGCACCAACGAACTGCTGCACACCCTAGCCGACGCCGTCACCGCTCGCCGCTCGGCTAAATAGCTTTGTCTTTGTAAAAATGCTCACTGAGACCCACTCAGTGAGCATTTTTTGCCAATAACGGTGGTCATGTCAGTTTGTTCCCGTGACACCCTATCCTTGGGAAGGATACTGACCCAAGGAGAGATGTTATGCAGCAGCAGGAGGAAGCAGCACATTCGCTGCATCCGTTGCAAGTCGGTCCGCAGCCGTTGAACACCCCAGAAGAGCTTCGCGCCATTCGCCAGGCGATGGGGGAGGGGAAGAACCCGCTCGTTGCCACTGATGTGCCGCGCTGGGAAGATCAGGTGGGTGTCAGTCGCATCATCAACCGCCGCGTATTGGAGTTGGAGCCGCTGCCCACGCCCGCGCAAGTGCTCGCTGAACTCCCGCTGACTGATCAGGCTCAGGAAATCGTCGCCTACTCGCGTGATGAGATTCGCGCGTGCCTGTACGGCCAAGACGACAGGTTGTTGGTCATCGTCGGCCCCTGTTCGGTTCATGACCCGAAGGCCGCGCTGGACTACGCGCGCCGATTGGCCAAGCTGAAAGATGAGCTCGGTGAACAGCTGCTCATCGTCATGCGTGTGTACTTCGAGAAGCCGCGCACTACCATCGGCTGGAAGGGCCTGATCAACGACCCGGATATTGATGGCAGCCACAATATTCGCAAGGGCCTGTTGCTTGCTCGCAAAACCTTGCTTGGTGTGCTGAAGGAAGGATTGGCGGCCGCCACGGAATTTCTGGAGCCCACCAGCCCGCAGTTCATCTCGGACGCGGTGAGTTGGGGCGCCATTGGCGCGCGCAACACGGAAAGCCAGATCCACCGCCAATTGGCCAGCGGGCTTTCCATGCCGGTCGGCTTTAAGAATGCCACTGACGGCTCGGTGAAGGCAGCGGTCAACGGTTGCTTCGCCGCTGCTCAGCAGCACACGTTCTTCGGCATTGACCATCTGGGGCGTGCCTGCGCAGTCGAGACCCTTGGCAACCCGGACTGCCATGTGGTATTGCGCGGCTCGATTCACGGCCCGAACTACGATGCCGAATCCGTGGCCAAAGCCATGGAAGACGTACGCGCCGAAATGCCCGCCGAATCCGCCGCTTCGCATGGTCTGATTGTTGATTGCTCGCACGGTAACTCCGGCAAGGACGAACATCGTCAGGCCGAAGTCGTGCGCAATATTGCCAGCAGAATTGCAGCTGGCGAACAGGGTATTACCGGCATCATGATGGAAAGCTTTATTGAAGGAGGCAATCAGAAGGCCGCGCCGCTTGATCAGCTGGTCTATGGCAAGTCGATTACTGACAAGTGCATCAGCTGGGAAGAAACCGAGGCCTTGCTGCGCGAGCTTGCGGAAGCCGTAGCCACACGGCGTTGGCACTGAGTTGCGTCATCGGCTCTCTCGCGGGAGCAATGCAACGAAACGTCTCTACCCCTCAGCCTGCCATTCGGCGGCCACCTCCCCTGACAAGGGGAGCCGAAAGTGTTGTGAAAGGAACTTACGTATGGGTATGAAAACTGTAGCTATTATTGGCGCATTGGATGAGGAAGTGGCGCTGATCGCCAAATCGCTCACGCATGTGACGCACACCGCCAAGGGCAGCCTTGACATCGTGTCCGGCACGGTCGACTCCTTCGGTTCTGACGTCATCAAGGTTGCCGCAACGGTAGGCGGCATGGGACTGGTCAATGCGGCCGCCACCACGCAGCTGCTGATTGACGAGATTGCCCCGGACGCCGTGATTTTCAGCGGCATCGCCGGCAACCTCAACACCCACCTGCACATCAACGACGTGGTGCTCGGCGGCACCCTGCGCTACCTCGACACTGACATGCGGCTCGTAGGCCAGTGGAAGCCCGGCACCGCGGACGCTCCGGTGGAGGAATTCCACTCTGATGACCGTCTGCTGGAAGTCGCCGACGAGGCGCTTGCCAATGCGGGCATTACCCACATCACCGGCATCATCGCCTCCGGCAACTACTTCGTGGACACGCCCCAAAAGGTCGAGGAGGTCATCCGACTCACCGGGGCTGACGCCGTGGAGATGGAAGGCGCCGCCGTGGCACAGGTCGCCGCCCGCAATAACGTGCCGGCACTGGTGATTCGTGCCCTTTCCGACAACGCCGACACCGATTACGAGGTATTCAAGGAGTTCGACATCTCCGAATACGCCGATACCGCCGCCCGTCTGGCTGTCGACATCGTCAAGCGCCTGTAACTGGTCACCTCCAAGTTCGGCGTTGCCGGTGTGGGCTGGTACATGGCCATCATGACTGCCCTCGCTCTGCTCGCTCTGTTCCTGATCAAGGAAAGCAAGGACAAGGACTACGAGCTGTAAATAGAGCTCCCCATATTATGCTCCCGCCAGCGGGAGCATTTTGTTATGTCGTCCCGCCAAAAATGAACAATAGACGAACTTACGTAGTTTAGGCATCTCACTACGCCTCGCACGTTTTACTCTGGAAATCATGGATATCTGGCAGATCGTCGTGATTGTGGTGCTCGCCGCGCTGATACTGGTGTGGGTTGCCGTCATCGCCTACAACAAAGGCCGCGTTTCAGGCCGGCTCGCCGCCGAACAGGACCTGTCCGGCGACGAGGATACGCATTCTCTATTCGGTGATGATGCGCCCGTGCGCCCCACCGAGCGTCGCCTGATTGAAGTCCTGCCCGAAGCCCTGATCGTCACCGACCGCAACGGTCTGGTCCAATATTCAAGCCCCGGCTCAGTGCCATTCGGCCTAGTCTCCGGCGACCGACTCAACTCGCGTGAAGTCGAGGACATCCTCACTCAGGCCGCCGCCGACGGTGGCATGCGTGAGCGTGAGGTTCAGCTGCCGGTCAATCGCAATTCCTATCCGTCCTCTAATGGCCGAGGACTGGAGGCCGGCCAGTCACGCCCGTCCAACACGCTGTATTTGCGTGTGCGCATTGGCGATATCGGCGATGACCTGTACGCCATCTTCATCAACGACATGTCCGAGCAGCGCCGTTTCGAGGCCGTCCGCCGTGACTTTGTGACCAACGTTTCGCACGAACTCAAGACTCCGGCCGGTGCCATCGCGCTACTGGCCGAAACCGTGACCGACGCCGCCGATGATCCGGACGCCGTACGGTATTTTTCCGGCCGTATCTCCAAGGAATCCGCGCGCCTGACCGAACTGGTGCATCATCTTATCGACTTGCAGAAAGCCCAAAGCCCGCAAAGCGTGATCGATGCGCGGCGCATTTCCGCGCTGGATGTGGCACGCGCCGCCATCGCCGCCAATCAGACCCAAGCCGACTCCCGCCATGTGGATATCCGACTGAGTGTCAACGGACAGTCAGTACCCACGAAGGTCGAGGAGCCGGCCGATGGCGAAGGTTCCTTGGAAGAATCAGGCAGCCCAGCCACGAACGGTCCGATGATCAAGGCCGACAAAGAGGCCATGCAAACCGCCGTCAAGAACCTCGTAGAGAACGCCATCCATTACTCGCCCGAACACACCACTGTGGCGGTCGGCGTGGGGGAGCGCGATGGCAAAGTCACCATTCGCGTGGTCGATCAGGGCATCGGCATCCCCGCCAAATCGCTGGACCGCATTTTCGAGCGATTCTACCGGGTCGACCCGGCCCGTTCGCGCGAGACCGGCGGTTCGGGACTCGGCTTGGCCATCACCAAGCACTGCGTGCAGGAGAACGGCGGTCGGATTTCGGTCTGGTCGCGTACGGGGGAGGGGTCGACGTTCACCATCGAGCTGCCGGCCGCCCCGGATGAGGATGACGACGAGGCCCGGTCGGACGAGTCGACACAAGCGTAGGGCCTTGGTTGGTGCCCGACATGGTGCCATTCCATTGCCACACAATCACACAGTGGGCGAGGTGCGCACACCGCGCGTAGCCCAATTACGCAATTACGTACTTTCGGGAAACAGCAGGCTAACGGAGAACAAATGGTTACGATAATGTCGGAAAACTTTGCGCCTATGCGCACGGGAACATACCCAAGAAAGGCTACTATGACACGCATTCTTATCGTCGAAGACGAGGAATCCTATCGCGAGCCGCTGGTATACCAGCTCACACGCGAGGGGTACGACGTGTCCGCCGCCGCCACTGGCGAGGAAGGTCTGGAACTGTTCACCAAGGGCGGCATCGATTTGGTGCTGCTTGATTTGATGCTGCCGGGCATTGACGGCACTGCACTGTGCCGCCGCATTCGTGAGCAGAGCCGTGTGCCGATTATTATGCTCACCGCCAAGAGCGCCGAAATCGATAAGGTCGTTGGCCTTGAGATTGGTGCGGACGATTATGTGACCAAGCCGTACTCTTTCCGTGAGCTGCTGGCACGTATTCGTGCCGTGATGCGTCGCAATCAGGCCACTGCCCAGGCTTCCGGCACTGTGGATGACGATATTCCGCTGGTGTGTGGCGATATCGCCATGCAGGTTGGCCAGCATCAGGTCACCGTACGCGGCGAAACCGTGTTCTTCCCGCTCAAGGAATTCGAACTGCTCGAATACCTCATGCAGAACAAGGGCCGTGTGATGACGCGTCACCAGCTGATCGACCGCATCTGGGGTTCGGATTATGTGGGCGACACCAAGACGCTCGACGTGCATGTCAAGCGCGTGCGCTCCAAGATCGAGGAAGATCCGGCGCACCCCAAGTATCTGACTACCGTGCGCGGTCTCGGATACAAGATCGATACTCCCGCGGAGTAAATGGAAGGCGGCCTTCGGGTCGCCTTTTTTTGTTGTGGATTGTGGGCTCGCTGTGGACTCGCCGCAGGCGAGCCCGCTCCAAAAACTACGTAGCCTCAACGTAGCCCACAAACATCCAAGTGTTCATCTTCTGTTTACTGATTTCGGTTTTGGGCCCTTGAAACCACCAATACGCTTGTAGTTGTCATGAATTGACCGGGCAGCGCTGAGCCGCCCGCGAATAGTTGATAGAGGGATTAAGTAATAATCATGCAGAAGAACATCCTCGTTCGCTCCATTGCCGCTCTGTCCGGCATTGTGATGCTCGCTTCCGTGGCCGCCTGCGGCGATAACACTGCCGCCACGACCGACAACAGCTCCTCCTCCGATTCCACTTCCAAGTCCACCCCGATCTCCGGCAACTTCTCGGGCGCCGGCGCCTCCTCTCAGCAGGCCGCCGTTGAAGCTTGGATCGCCGGCTTCCAGGGCACCAACCCTGAGGCCAAGATCGCCTACAACCCGTCCGGTTCCGGCGCTGGCGTGCAGACCTTCCTGACCGGTGCCACCGCTTGGGCCGGCTCCGACAAGGCCCTTGCCGATGACGAAGTTGAGCAGTCCAAGTCCGTGTGCACTGAAGGCACCGCCTTCGATGTCCCGGTCTACATCTCCCCGATCGCCGTGGTCTTCAACCTCAAGGGCGTTTCCGATGCCGGCAAGCACATCAACATGGACGCTGCCACCATCGCCAAGATCTTCGACGGCAAGATCACCAAGTGGAACGATCCGGCCATCGCCGATCAGAACAAGGACCTGAAGCTGCCCGACACCGCCATCACCGTGGTGCACCGCTCCGATAAGTCCGGCACCACCCAGAACTTCGTCTCCTACTTCAAGGACGTCACCCCTGACAACTGGACCTACGACCTCTCCGAGAACTGGCCGAACGAGGTTGGCCAGGGTGCCAAGGGCACTTCCGGCGTGATCTCCACCGTCAAGCAGGCCGACGGCACCATCGGCTACGCTGACTTCTCCCAGGTCGGCGACCTGGGCACCGTGGCCGTCAAGGTCGGCGACAAGTACAACGAGATTTCCGCCGAGGCCGGCTCCAAGGTCATTGCGGATTCCAAGCAGGACGACACCGTTAAGGGTGACAACCGCATCGTCATCAAGATCAACCACGCCACCGAGGCCGAGGGCGCCTACCCGATCGTCCTGGTCTCCTACGACATCGTCTGCCCGGCCTACAAGGACACCAAGCAGGCTGAGTTCGCCAAGGCTTGGCTGACCTACGTGACCTCCGACGAGGGCCAGAAGGCCGCTCAGGATGCCGCCGGCACCGCTCCGCTGCCCTCCTCCCTGAAGTCCGAGATCACCAAGTCCATCGAGGCCATCAAGACCAAGTGATGACGTCGGCCCGCAAGGGTCGTGTGGACTGGACCTGACAACTGAACGATAGACTGTAGTAGTAAGAGCAGTCGCCGCCAACTTTAAGCCGCAGTCGTAAACCATACGGCTGCGGCTTAAAGCGGGTCAGGACCCGAACGGTTTGGCGAAGTCACAGACGAAAACCGCACCACTTGAATACTTGATAACCACCCTATATAAGGAGAATCCGTGAGTTCGCAAGACAAAACGGCTGTGCAGCCAGTTGGAGGCAAGACCGCCGACAAGGTGTTTCGCGGTGTGGCATACGCCTGCGGCATCCTGATCCTGGTTGTACTTGCCGCTGTGTTCCTGTTCCTGTTTTTCCGCGCCTGGCCACTCATCGGTGGCGATCAGGCCGCCAACAGCGACACCGTGTCCAGCTTTACCGGCGGCAAGGCCAGCAGCTTCTGGGGCTACGTGCTCCCGCTGTTGTTCGGTACTGTGCTCGTGTCTTTGCTGGCACTGCTGATTGCCTTCTTCGTGTCCATCGGCATTGCGCTGTTCATTTCGCACTATGCACCTAAGAAGCTCGCCACCGCGCTGAGCTATGTGGTCGATCTGCTGGCTGCCATCCCGTCCGTTATCTACGGTTTGTGGGGCGGCCTGATTCTGGTGCCGGCCATCTACCCGTTCTGGAACTGGGTTGCCAACCACCTGGGCTTCATTCCACTGTTCGAGGGCCCGGCCGCCAACCCGTCGCGCACCGTCGCCACCGTGGCTGTGGTGCTCGCCGTTATGATTTTGCCGATTATCACCTCCATGTCCCGCGATATCTTCATGCAGACCCCGCGCCTGCACGAAGAGGCCGCGCTGGCGCTCGGTGCCACCAAGTGGGAGATGATTCGTCTGGCCGTGCTGCCTTTCGGCAAGTCCGGTATTGTGTCCGCCTCCATGCTGGCTCTCGGCCGCGCGCTTGGCGAGACGATGGCCGTGTTGATGATCCTGTCCCCGGGCCTCAACTACTCCATCAAGCTGCTGCAGGCCTCGCAGAACCAGACCATCGCCGCGAATATTGCCGCACAGTACCCTGAAGCCAACGATCTGGGCGTCTCCACGCTGATTGGAACCGGTCTGATTCTGTTCCTGATCACGTTCGTGGTCAACTTCATCGCCCGTAAGCTTACCGAGAAAGCGACTGCGTGATGACTGCTGCTGAGAACACTGAAAAGACTCCGATGGACGGCACGCCCGAAATCGACTTCGATCGTTTCCGCCCGACCCGTTCCGCCATCCAGCGCCGTAATATCATGGACCACTTCATGTGGGTCCTGATCGCGGTGGCGTTTGTGATCGCCTGCATCCCGCTGATCTCCCTGCTGTGGACCACTATCGTCAACGGCATCAAGCGCCTGAACCTGAACTTCCTGAGCTACAACATGACCGGTGTGGTCGGTGGTAACCAGACCCCGTCCGGTGGTTACGGCGGTGTGCTGCACGCCATCATCGGTACTCTCGAAATCACCGCTGGCTATGGTTATCTCTATTCCGATCGGTTTGATGTGCGCGTGTACCTGGTCGAATACTCGAACCGCGGCAAGCTCGCCACCACGGTCTCCCTGCTCGTCGACGTGATGAGCGGCATCCCGTCCATCGTGGCCGGCCTGTTCGCCTTCTCGATGTTCACGATTCTGCTGGGCCCCGGTACCATCAACGGTTTCGAAGGCTCCGTGGCTCTCTCCCTGCTGATGTTGCCCACCGTGGTCAAGTCCAGCGAGGAAATGCTCAAGATCGTGCCGAACGATTTGCGTGAGGCTTCCTTGGCTCTGGGCGTTACCAAGCAGCGCACGATTACCAAGATCGTGCTGCGCACCGCTCTGCCGGGCATCGTCTCCGGTGCCATTCTGGCCATCGCCCGCGTGATTGGTGAGACCGCACCGTTGCTGATGACCGCCGGCTACATCTCCAGCACCAACGTGAACCTGTTCTCCGGCCAGATGACCACCCTGCCGGTGTTCGTCTACCAGGAGTACTCGAAGCTCAGCGCGAACTGCCCGCCCAACGCCGACGCCACCTGCGTGACCACGATTCCGATGGAACGTGCGTGGGCTGCGGCTCTCGTGCTGATCGTCATCGTGCTGCTGCTGAACCTCATTGGCCGAATCGTGGCGAAGGTCTTCGCCGTCAAGACCGAACGCTAAGCCAGTCGCTAAGCCTAAGCCTTAAGAACACAAGGAAATATAAGGAAACATCATGGGACAACGTATTGACGTCAACCACGAAAACATCTACTACGGCGACTTTCTGGCCGTGGAAGATGTGAATATCAACATCGAGCCGAACAAGGTCACCTCCTTCATCGGCCCGTCCGGCTGCGGCAAGTCCACCGTGCTGCGCACCTTGGACCGTATGCACGAGATCATCCCTGGCGCTCACGTCGAGGGCGAGGTGCTGCTCGAAGGCAAGAACCTGTACGACAAGGACGTGGATCCGGTGGCCGTGCGCCGCGACGTCGGCATGGTCTTCCAGCGACCGAACCCGTTCCCGACCATGTCCATCCGTGAGAACGTGCTGGCCGGTGTGCGCCTGAACAACCACCACCTGGCCAAGTCCGACGCCGACGATCTGGTCGAGTGGGCTCTGCGCGGTGCCAACCTCTGGGAAGAGGTCAAGGACCGTCTTGACAACCCTGGCATCGGCCTGTCCGGTGGCCAGCAGCAGCGTCTGTGCATCGCCCGCGCTGTGGCCGTCCACCCGCAGGTGCTGCTCATGGATGAGCCCTGCTCCGCTTTGGACCCGATTTCGACCCTGGCTGTCGAGGATCTGATCGACGAGCTCAAGAGCGACTACACCATCGTGATCGTGACCCACAACATGCAGCAGGCCGCCCGTATCGCCGACTACACCGCCTTCTTCAACCTGAAGGCCGTGGGCCAGCCCGGTCACCTCGAGTACTTCGCGGACACCATGACGATGTTCAACAACCCGCAAAACGAAGAAGCCGAGCGCTACATCTCTGGAAGGTTCGGCTGATCGTTTCCTGCGCGCAGCGTAATGATTTGTGCGTAGGAGAAACGGCAAAGCCCGTCGCAAGGCGGGCTTTCGCATATTCAGCGCGAGTATTGCCGAGTATTACCGTTCTCGTAACGGAGCGAGCTGGAATACTTCGTCAGACTGGGCGGCGATTTCCCGCTTCGGTCGATCGACGGGAGAACGGCGGTAAAGCGGTACAAGACAAGTCCGCACGATGAACACTCTGTGATAAATTTTCTGTTTACGTGCGAGTGTGGAAGAATGGTCGCAGCAAGGTCCAGCAAAGGAGCATAGGTGAGTACTGGTCTGATCGTCAGCATCGTCGTTGTCGTTATTATCGTTGTCTTGATTGGTTGGGGCGTCAGCGCCTATAACAACCTGGTGACGCTGAAGAACCGTGTGAAGAACGGTTGGGCGCAAATCGACGTGCAGTTGAAGCAGCGCGCCGACCTCATCCCGAACCTGGTGAATACCGTCAAGGGGTACGCATCCCACGAGTCTGAAGTCTTCACTCAGGTGACCGCCGCCCGCGCCGGCGTAGTGGCTGCGGCCAGCAACCCGAGCACGACCACTGCTCAGCGCGCCGCCGCTGAAAACCAGCTGTCCCGCGCCCTGTTCAACCTGCAAGCCACGGCTGAGGCATATCCGCAGCTGCAAGCCAACCAGAACTTCATGGATCTGCAGAACCAGCTCAAGGAACTGGAGAACAAGATCGCCTACGCCCGTCAGTTCTACAACGACGTGGTCCTGAAGCTCAACACCGCCATCGAAACCGTGCCGACGAACATCATCGCCGGTTTGTTCCACTTTGAACAGGCGCAATACTTCGAGGCCGATGATGCCTCCCGTCAGGTGCCACAGGTCCAGTTCTGACCCGCTTCAGGCCCGTCCGGTAAGCCGCCGGCCGGGCCCGTATTGTCTTAAGAGAGGGAAGACATGCGGATACGATTCATTCGCGCCGGAATCATCAGCATTGTTGCCACGGTGGTGTTGGCAGTTACCACCTTGGCGATAATCGGGACTTCCGCGTTCGGCGATTCGGCCGACCTCAGCTACCGCACGCTGGACTATGACGTGACCGCCACCGCGAACGGTGATTTGAAGGTCACGCAGCATATCGACGTCAAGATGCGTGAGCGTACCGACAGTGACGACAACACCAAGCCGTGGAAGCAGCTGTTCCAGCAATACACGCTGAACTCCGGCACCCTGACTGATATCAGCGATATCAGCGTGCGCAACGTCACAGACGGCATCGACTATGCCCAACAGAGCGAGCCCAAGCTGCCCAGTGACGTCTTTTCCGACAAGGAATGGAACAGTGACTACGCCAACCATTGGTATATCGCCGATGTGAGCGATGGCAGCGACCATCCAAAGGCATACACGCCCGGTACCGATGGCCTCAAGCCCAGCGCCTCCGCCACCGAAGATAACATGACCGTGGAGATCGGCTGGAATATTCCGGTCACCACCGAGGCCGACAGTATGAAGTTCGACGTGAGCTTCACCATGCACGATGTGGCCACCAAATGGAAAGACGTGGCCTCCTTCCAATGGGAGCCGTTCGGCAAGAAGAACCAAGTGCCTATCGGCACGGTCACCGGCACCGTCCACTTCCCCAACGGCATCACCGGCAAAACCTCATGGGCATGGCTGCACACCGAGCGCACTTCGGAAACCAAGCGCAACAGCGACGGCAGCTACACGTTCACGGCCTACAACATCCACAATGGCGACTACCTCGATGTGGTCGCGGCGTTCGATGCCGCCAAAGCCAAGGGCATCGCCCGCAAGGGAACCGGCAATCATCTCAAGGACCTGAAACAGGACGAATATAAGCAACAGCAGCGCTGGCTCGACAAGCAACGATTCGCTGCCAGAGCTCGTCTCGTGTTCTGGATTGTCAGCATCGTGCTCGGCATCGCGTTGTGCGCGTGGGGTATCTGGGCTGTGATCTCCAGCAACCGGCGTGCGCAATACCGTGGCAGCGTCGAATACTGGCGCGACCAGCCCGGCATCAGTCCGGCTTCCGCAGCCCGTCTGATTCGCGTGGTCGATCCGTCGACGCGCCAATCCGATGAAGACCGCCAGCTGACCGCCACCATGCTGTCGCTCGCCGTCAAGAAGGCCATTGCCGTCTATCCGGGGCCGTCGGACATGTATCGCGGCATCGACATGAGCCAGGCCACGCCGGTGGGCTTGAGCCAAATGATTGCCGCCGACCAAGGCAAGCAGTATGCGGCAGGCATCACCAGCACCATCGTGATTCTGCCGCTCGCCATTGATGAGGCACCCAACGCGCAACAGTTGGGATTGAGCGAATCGGAAGATGCGCTGCTGAACCTGCTCATCGTCATTTCGCAGCGCGTGGGCAGCCCGGTATTCGACCTGAACCAGATGAAGGCGACCTGCCAGAACTGGCAAGACGGCTATATTGAGCTCGGCAAATTCACCGGTGCATGCAGCATGGAATACCAGCGGCTGGGTGCCACGCGCTCTGTGGGCTGGCAATGGATCCTACCCGGCGTACTGGCCGTCGTGCTGGGATTTGGTTCGCTGCTGGCCAACAGCTTTATCGGATACCCGGTGGCTGGTCTTATCGAGCTGCCGATATTCCTGGTCGGCCTGTTCTGCTCGATGGCCGGCGCGGTGACCGTGCTCACCGACCAAGGCCAGGATATCGCCGGCCGGACTCTGGGCCTTAAGCGTTATATGGAAGACTTCTCCAACTTCACCGACCGTGGTACCGCCGATTTGGCCTTGTGGATTGGTATATGGTCTACGCCGCCGCGTTTGGCATTTCCGATCGCGTGATGCGTGAGCTGGCAGGCCTATCCTCAGGTCAACGATCCGGCTTGGCTGGATGCCAACGCCTCCAACTCGTTGTTCTACTGGAACTACCGCCCGTATGGCTGGTACAGCCACCGCCACAATGACGATGCTGCCGGGCAGATGGACCCGGGCATTAGCGGCCCAGCTCCGGCTTACGGAGGCACGTCGTTTGCCGGCGGATTCTCCGACCTCGGCTCGCAGCTGAACTCCGGACTCGCTGACATCAGCTCGACCATCAGCGCGGCAGCACCATCCGCTGATTCCGGTGGCGATTTCTCCAGCTTCGGCTCGGGCGGCGGCTCCGGTTTCGGTGGCTCGTTCGGTGGCTCGGGTGGCGGCTCGTTCGGCGGGCGGTAAATCCAGCGTTCTGCTTACGCTGGAATCGGACACAGACCGTCTCATTACTGTTGAAGGGAATCACCATGGCATTGTTCCGTAACCTCGGACCGTTCTCCACCACCGCCATCGGCCACGGCGAAATGCCGCTGACCATCGAAAACAATCGTGGCCACGAGGTCGGCATCGAAACCCTGCATGCCTCGCTGGACGCCGGCTGCCGTCACATCGACACCGCTTGGGCCTACTACTGCTCCGGCGGCGAAGAACAGACCGGTGAAAAGCTGGTGCGCGAGGCCCTTGAGACCTGGAAGGGGCCGAAGGACGAGGTGCTGGTGGCCACCAAGGTGGGCCACTTCCGCAACTTCACCGACGGCCGCCCCACGTGGGATGTGGACGGTCGCCCGGAGAACCTGATTCGTCGCGGCAAGGAGAGCGCACTGGCGCTCGGCGTGGACACCATTGACCTGCTGTACTTCCACCGCCCCGATCCGAAGGTGCCGTACAACGAGTCCGTCGAAGCCATCAAGCAGCTGGTGGACGAGGGCGTGGCGCAGGAGGCCGGTATCTCCAACGCCTCCATCGAGCAAATCGACATTGCGCGCGGCATTCTGGGCGACAAGCTCGTGGCCGTGCAAAACCAGTACTCGCCGATTCACCTGGAGACCCAGGACACGCTCGACTACTGCGCCAAGGTTGGCTTGGCCTTCGTGTGCTGGAGCCCGCTCGGCGGCTACCGTCACCCCTATGATGAGACCAAGTTCGACCCGTTCCGCGAGGTCGCGGCGGCCCACGGCGTGAGCTACCAGCAGGTCGTGCTGGCATGGGAGCTCGCCAAGGGCGACCACATGTTCGTGATTCCCGGCGCGCACCGTCCCGAAACCATCCTCGACTCCCTGAAGGCCGACCAGCTCGAACTCACCCCCGAAGAACTCGCCAAGCTCGGCTGAACTTTCTCAGCTCCCCTTGTCAGGGGAGCTGTCTCGCGTAGGAGACTGAGGGGTAGTCGCCGGAGTAGTCCCGGGTAGTTCCACAAGGAGATAATTGTGCGCAAAAAACTCATCCTCGACCTCGATACCGGCATCGATGACGCGCTCGCCATCGCATATGCCCTAGGCAGTGCCGACGAGATCGATTTGATCGGTATCACGGCCACCTACGGCAATATCGCGGTGCCGCTGGCCGCGCGTAACGCGCTGGCGGTACTGCACTTGTTCGGCCGTGACGACGTTCCGGTCTATCCCGGAGTCGACCATCCCATCGCCCCGGCAACATTGCCGAAAATGCGTGGCACCACACCAGACGAGCGGGCCCAGGCCTACGCGCGCTGGCAGAACGGCGGCGCGGACGGCTGGCAAACGGACGCTTCGTGGTCACCAACTCCCGGCTCGGTGGCGGTCCACCATCCCAACGGCATCGGCGGCGCAATCATCCCCGACTCCCCGCGCGCTCCGGAAGCACCAGGCTCGGCGGTCGATTTCATCATCACCGCCGCGCGCGAATACGGCCCGGACCTGACCATCGTACCTACGGGCGCGATGACCACCATGGCCACCGTATTCCGCAACGCTCCGGACTTGAAGGATTCCGGTGTGAACGTGACGTTGATGGGCGGTGCGTTGACGCTGCCCGGCAATGTGAGCCCGGCTGCCGAAGCGAACATCTCCCAAGACCCAGAGGCAGCAGACTATCTGTTCAAGTGCGGCGCAAGCACCACCATGATCGGCCTCGACGTGACCCACCAGACCGCGCTCACCCGTGAGAAAGCCCATGAATGGGCGTCTTTGGGGACGCCGGCCGGCGACTTCCTCGTCACCATGACCGACTACTACATCGACTTCTACCTGAAGAACCAGCCGGAGATTCACGGATGTGGACTGCACGACCCGCTGGCCGTGGCCGCCGCGCTCGACCCATCGCTGGTCACGACCTTCGGGTTCAACTTGCAAGTCGATCTCGAGGGCCCGTTCCGAGGCCGTACCATCGGCGATCGTTCACGGCTCCAGGATCCCGACAAACACACCCAAGTCGCATTGGGCGTCAACGTGCCGGAATTCCTCGACCGTTTCATGACCCGCGTCACCGCGGCCGCGTGCGGGTGAACGATTACGCTTCGGCCCTGCTCTTTTCGATTTGACGTTTGAGATATTCGCCCAGCCCATCCACGCACCAAAGTGGGATGTTCGTCAGCCAAGATTGCTTCCTATAGCCTATTTCTCCTATACGGATACCGTGGAGCCCGTATCTGTTGCAG
>SCPN01000721.1_pt1 | contig 44857 bp, 37 predicted proteins | sample 6106831 | NCBI WGS metagenome assembly SCPN01 (sample SAMN10720447, study PRJNA508395) | human gut metagenome | isolation source: Participant 1, 0 month | reverse complement strand
TATAGATATGTTTTAAATGTAGGAGTTATGAAAAAAGTTGTATTACTGTTTATCTTGTTTGTTTTCTCTTTGTCGCAAGCTGATGCTCAAGAGTTCCATTTTATTCCTAGGATTGGCTTGAATTTGGCAAATACTTATCCCGAAAGTTTTGCGGACATGCGTCCGGGGTTAAATATTGGTGTGGCGGAGGAAATACGTTTTAGCAAACTGTTTGCTTTAGAACCGGGTGTTTATTATTCTATGCAAGGTTATCAAAAAGAAAACGCTAAAGGCGAGACAGCCCGGCTAAAGGCGGATTATTTAAATATTCCTATTTACGCTAAATTTTATTTGTATCGGGGATTCCATCTTTTCGCGGGCCCACAAGTTGGCTTTAATATAAGGGCGAAAGCTTCGAATTATATTTTCGTCTCGGGTCCTACTCCGGTGCACCAGAGCGAGTACGATTTTTCCGGTGATAAAAAAGAAGAGATCCGAAATTGTGATTTCTCCGTTTCAATGGGGCTTGGCTATACCTTTGACATGGGATTAGTTATCTCCGCCAATTATAATTTAGGATGTACTCATTTCTTTAAGGAGCCGGAATACTCATTCGGTGGAAGCAATCATTTTAGGGGAAAAGATCATAATGGGGTTATTCAATTCAATCTAGGATGGCGTTTCTGATCTCCAGTAAATCGTGAATTAAGAGAGATCGCTTGTTCCTCGTTCAGCCTTTGCGGCATGGCTACACAGGCAATGGACTGCTTTCGGGCATTGCTCGTCCGTGGCGTAGCAATACCGTAAGGTATGTCTTCTGTTTTCATGTTGTCTGTATTATTTTTATTTATTTCAACAATAGTCTGCTCTCAACCGCCTCTAATATCTTCATTTGCTGGATCGCTATTTGATTAAGCTTTATTAGTCGTTCACGCTGGGTAAGTCCTTCATCAATAAATACAGCATTCAGGCTTTCCATATTCGATAAACAGATAAGTTCATTAATAGTCGCATAGTCACGAATGTTACCTTTTAATTCGGGATTGGCTTCCCGCCATTGTTTAGCGGTTGTGCCGAATAGAGCGACATTAAGAATATCGGCTTCGTTTGCGTATATAAAGCTTACCTGTTGCGGGGTTAACTCTATGGGGATGAGATTATGCTTGATAGCGTCGGTATGGATGTGATAGTTTATTTTGGAGAGTTCTCGTTTGGCAGTCCAGCCGATTTGTTTCTGTTCCTCTTCTTTTAGGCGTTGAAACTCTTTAACGATATATAATTCAAATTCAACAGAGATCCAACTTGCGAATTTGAAAGCTATATCCTTATGAGCAAAGGTGCCTCCATATCTTCCGGATTTGGAGATAATACCAATTGCCGCTGTTGTATTTATCCATTTTTGGAGAAGGGTAAAGCATTTAACCCTGCTTCCTTTTAAACCCCTCGAATTCAGGGGTTTAAAATTAGGATTATATAAACTTTCCCATATACCTAAATATTCAATGGTATTACGATTACGCATCCAATTGCCAATTACTGCTGTCGGATCATCGCTTTTGTACTTTGCGATGTCGGTAAGTGAGATATAGTCATTCTTATTTATAGATATGATCATGACACTTGTATTTTGGACTGTGATTTTCTCCATAATTTTCTTCAGATAAGATTTGTAGTATAAATTTGTTTCTGGTTAACATCTCTTTACCGACATTCCTCCGGCAAGATCGCTAACGCTCTGTTCTCGTTCTCCTCCATGATCTCCCGCTCGCCGGGGCCTTTGTCGTTGATACCGCAAAGGTGCAGGATGCCGTGGATGATGGTACGGTGGAGTTCCTCGTTATAATCCGTGTGGAATGTCTCGGCGTTTGTCCTGACCGTATCGAGGCTGATGAACAGGTCACCCGAGATCTTATTTCCTTCCGTATAATCAAAGGTGATGATATCCGTGTAATAATCGTGTTGGAGATATTGGCGGTTTACCTCCAAGATCTTCTCGTCCGAGCAGAAGATGTAACTGATATCGCCTGTCTTCTTCCCGTAGGTCTCGGCCACCGCCTTGATCCATCCGCTGACCGCTTTTTTCTTGATTGCCGGGAGCTGGATATCCTCGGCGTAATATGCTATTGCCATAAGGTCTATTTATCGTATTGAAATTTCGTTACAAATGTAATCATTCGATTTTAAATAGATTCATTTCAAATCTATTGATTGTATAGAATGTTAAAAGAACAGGTAAGCCATCGCTATCGCCGCTATCGCCCCGGCCAGATCCGCTAACAAGGCGCATTGCACCGTATAGCGGGTATTACGGATACCTACGCTACCGTAGTAAAGAGCAACTACATAGAATGTCGTATCGCAAGAGCCCTGAACGATGGATGACAGGCGACCGACGAAAGAGTCCGCTCCATACGTGTTCATGGCGTCCAGCATCATGCCCCTAGCCCCGCTCCCGCTTAACGGTTTCATCAACATGGTAGGTAGCGCTTCCACGAAATCCGTGTTGAGCCCTATCGAAGCAATGCCGAAACGAACGCCTTGTATGATGAAATCCATCGCTCCGGAAGCCCGGAAGACACCGATACCTACTAGGATAGCTACCAGATAAGGAATAATCGTTATAGCAGTCTGGAAACCTTCTTTCGCCCCTTCTATAAAAGCATCATATACATTGATCTTTTTACGCATGCCGCTGATGATAAATCCGCAGATAATGGTAAAAAGAAGCGTGTTGGCGAATAAAGTCGAATACAAGGAAACTTGCTCCTGTTCCATCGAGTTAAATAGCCATACCAGGCCTCCGATAAATAATCCCAGTCCCCCGAAAAACAGGATTAGGTTCCGTTGGAGGATATTGATCTTCTGCCGTACGCAAACCGCTAAAATAGCGACTAAGGTTGATGTGAATGTAGCGAGCATGATCGGCAGGAATACGTCTGATGGATTCGCCGCTCCTAACTGCGCCCGGTACATCATGATGGTGATCGGGATCAAGGTCAGTCCCGAGGCATTGATGCATAAGAACATCACCATGGAGTTGCTGGCGGATTCTTTATTCGGGTTTAATTCCTGTAACTGTTGCATGGCTTTCAATCCCATTGGCGTGGCGGCATTATCCAGTCCCAGTAAATTTGCCGATAGGTTCATGAAGATAGAACCGGTCACGGGATGGTCTCTTGGGATATCCGGAAAAAGCTTGCTGAATACGGGAGCCGCCAATCGTGCGAACGCTTGTATCACCCCCCCCTTCTCGCCGATCTTCATGATGCCCAGCCAAAGCGACAAAATCCCCGTTAATCCTAACGAAATCTCGAAACCCGTCTTGGCCGAGGCGAAAGAAGCGTTGATAATCTCGGTAAAAACAGCGGTATCCCCACCTATGACCAATTTACCGATAGCCACTACAAAAGCGATTAAGAAAAAAGCGATCCAAATATAGTTTAGTACCATAATAAATATATATTGGTCACAAATTTAGGAATTAATTGCCAATTGATTTGTATTTTTGCTTTTTGAATAACAAATAGATCCAAGATGAAGATATTAGTGACATACGACATGTTCCGCAAGGGATTTACCGAGTTGGAAAGTAAGTACGAGGTAACCTTTCCCGAAGGAAGAGATTTTACGTATGAGGAGGTTTTCGAGATGATACCGGAGTACGATGTGCTCTGCTCCATGTTCGATTTCCCGGTAAACAAAGAGTTGATCGACCATGCGTCGAAATTGCGGCTGATCGCTAACTACGCCGTTGGTTATAATAATATCGATGTGGCCTACGCCCTCGAGAAAGGTTTGACGGTGGCGAATACGCCTGATCCTGTCACGGCCCCTACCGCCAATATCGCTTTAGGCTTGATGCTGGATACCGCCCGGCGTATCACGGAATGTGATCGTAAGCTGCGTACGCTTGGTAAGGACATGAAGGTCGGTGTACTGGAGAACCTCGGTATGCCGGTTACCGGACAGACCTTGGGCATTATCGGTATGGGACGTATCGGCAAGGCCTTGGCGAAACGGGCGAATGCTTTGGGCATGGATGTGATCTACCACAATCGCCGTCAGCTTTGCATCGAGGACGAGACCAAATTGAATGTTACCTACGTCTCCAAGGAAGAGCTTCTGGCGAAAGCCGATTTCGTATCCTTGAACGCCCCTTATACCCCCGATACCTATCATATCCTCGGCGAGGAAGAGTTCAAGCAGATGAAGCCTTCCGCCATCCTGATCAACACGGCCCGTGGCCCGTTGGTGGATGAGCATGCCTTGGTAAAAGCCTTGCGAGAAGGTACGATTCATGGTGCCGGTTTGGATGTATTCGAGTTTGGAGACTATCCTCTCCCCGAGTTATTGGAAATGGACAACGTGGTATTAACCCCTCATATCGGCACCCAGACGATGGAAACCCGTATCATTATGGCACGCACGGTATGCAACAACGTGATCGGGTTCTTGGAGGGCAATCGTCCCGTATCACGGGTACTCCGGCCATGACGGCGGCGTTTATCCTATCCGAGCTACAGTCGGTCGGTACACCCGAGAAGGCGGTTCATTTGAGCCGCTTTTTCAAGACTGGTCCCGGTCAATATGGCGAGGGCGATCAGTTTCTCGGAGTGGTTGTCCCGCAAACCCGCAGCATAGCGAAGGCTAATAAGGCGACTCCTTTCGATGAGCTGCAGCTGTTGCTGGATAGTCCGTGGCATGAGGCACGTCTATGTGCCTTGCTGATTTTGGTCTATCGTTTCCAGGATCGGAAAGCGATGCCGGAAGAGCGGGAAGCCATCTTCCGATTCTATCTGAAGAATATGCGGCGTTGCAATAACTGGGATTTGGTAGATTTGACCTGTCGGGATATCGTCGGCGAATATTTGGTGGACAAAGATCGTTCCCTCCTCTACCGTTTGGCGGAAAGCGAGAATTTATGGGAACAACGGATCTCGATCGTCTCTACGTGGGCATTTATCCGTCGGAATGATTTTGGGGATACCTTGGAGTTATCCGAACGGTTGATCGGTCATAAACACGATTTGATGCATAAGGCGGTTGGGTGGATGCTGCGTGAGGTCGGCAAAAAGGAGCGGCAGACGCTTACCGATTTCTTGGAACGCAACGCTACTCGTCTTCCTCGTACGGCGCTTCGTTACGCTATCGAGCATTATCCGGAACCCGAGCGGCAATATTTTCTAAAGAAGAAATAACATGGATACAAAGACCATCTCTTTACTTCGTGAATGGGCGAAAACGTACAATACGGAATCGTTTATCAAGGATGATCCGGTTCGATTCCCCCATCGGTTTACGGAGAAACGGGATATTGAGATATCGGCTTTCCTGACGGCGTGGATCTCTTACGGTCGCAGGGCGCATATTCTCCAAAAAGCGGAAGAGCTACACCGGCTGATGGGCGAAAGTCCTTACGAGTTTATCCGTACCGGAGAGACTTCTTTCGCTCCCCTACGGAACCGCCCGGTTCGCAGGCGGGATACCTTTTACCGTTTTTATACCTATCATGATCTGCATCTCCTTTGTTGTCGCCTAAAGGATATATACGATACCTACGACTGTATGGAAGACGCTATGGCCGCCGCCGGTCCTTGCGAAGATCCTATCTTGCGGTTGCAACAACTTTTTGCTGATCTCAATGGCATTCCGGTCTTGCACGGGACTTCCGCTTGTAAGCGTCTGGCGATGTTCTTGCGTTGGATGGTGCGTACGGATGGTATCGTCGATCTCGGTATCTGGAGAACAGCCGTGCATCCCCGCCAATTAATCATCCCGTTGGATACGCATGTGCACCAGATCTCCTTGCGCTTGGGCTTGACAGGCCAAAAAACCGCTACCCTTCGTACGGCCCGTGAGATAACGGACGCATTGGCGAAAGTCTTCCCCGATGATCCTTGTCTGGGGGATTTCGCCTTATTTGGCTACGATATAAATCAAGAATAAAAAGATATGGAAGAAAAGAAGATAAATAACATCTCGTCTGTTTGTGTGTATTGCGCGTCCAGCACGAAGATTCCCCCGATTTATTTTGACGCCGCCAAGGAATTGGGGTGTCTTTTGGGAGAGCGAAAACTACGGGTAGTCAATGGTGCCGGGAATATCGGTTTGATGTGCACTGTCTCCGACGCTGCGTTAGCGGCTGGTGGAACGGTAACGGGCGTTATCCCCCATTTTATGGTGGAGCAGGATTGGTATCATAAAGGCTTGACCGAGTTGATTGAGGTCGAGACGATGCACGAACGTAAACAGCTCATGGCAAACCTCTCGGATGCGGTGATCGCCCTTCCCGGTGGATGCGGTACATTAGAGGAACTTCTGGAGATCATCACTTGGAAACAACTCGGTCTCTACCTCAATCCGATCGTAATCCTCAATATTAATCATTACTATGATCCCTTGTTGGAACTTTTGAGGAACGCCATGAACGAGAATTTCATGCGTCCCCAGCACGCCAAGATGTGGGCGGTAGCCGACACGCCGGAAGAAGCTATCCGTCTCATCTACGCCGAGCCGAAATGGGACGCAAGCCTTCGGAAGATCGCGGCGATTTAAATCTTAAAAATGAATATGATAATGAAAAAACTAGGTTTATTAATGATGTTGTTGCTCCTGTCAAGGATCGCTTTGTTCTGCCAGGCACAGACGGCGGGTATCGAGGAGAAGGAAGTGCTTAGGAATGAAGATGTGATTTTCCATCAGATTGATGAGCATACATGGTTTGGAACAGGTCATTTAATGGCGAACGAGAGCCTGTATCTGGTCGAGGGAGAAACGAAAGCGATCTTGATTGATGCAGGAACAAAGATCAAGGATTTGGATAAGCTAGTGGCTTCCATCACGGACAAGCCGGTTACGCTGGTCGCCACGCATGTGCATCCGGACCATACAGGCTCGGCTATCGATTATTTCCCGGAGATTTATATCAATCCGGCTGATACGATAGGTATACCGGAATTTATGCCGAATTATAAAGGCAAGGTCTGTTTCCTCACAGATGGCGAAATTCTAGATTTGGGTGGGCGTACCCTCGAAGTTGTCTTTACTCCCGGGCATACTCCCGGATCGACCACTTTTGTGGATAAGGATGCCGCTTATGGTTTTAGCGGCGATTCGTTCGGCTCCGGTAATCTATTGCTGGGAGTTGACTTCTCTACGCTAATATCTACTTGTAAGAAGATGAGTGCGGTGATCGAGAAATATGATATCAAATACCTCTACCCCGGACATTATTTCGGAATGAACAAGGAAACCCCTCAACGTGTAAAAGACATGATCACGATGAGCGAGGATATCCTGTCCGGCAAAGCACAAGGCGAGCCTAACCCACAAGGTATGTTGGGGCTAGACCGAGTATACACGAAGTATGGGGTTCGTATAAATTATAAGAAGGAGAGTATGAAATAAATATGAGAACAAGTAGATTTAGCATATATTAATCTTAATATATACAGAGGTTCAAGCTCCTATGATAGAAATACCCCCAAAGTTGTCTATTTAACTCTAGGGGTATTTTATTTTGGAATATTAATTATTCAAAATCCGAACAGTCATATTCATTTTGATTATGATAATCTATGAAACATGTATATTTCATATTTATAGGAGGTCGTACTTGATAAAATTTACCTGCTCTTAGGTAAAAATGGTCATTAGTCCAATTTCCTCGATCTAAATATGTAGTGCCTATTGTTTCTGTCATGCGATGACCATATGCAATTGGATACTCTATGCCTTTTGTTTGATTATGAAAAGTGAGGTTTTGATCTAGTTTTACCTCTCTTGCTTTACTAACACTATAATTAGGTCCAACATATTGTTGTAATATAAGGCGATTTATATTAAATCCAATATAGTTTTGGGCTATCGTTTTGATTGAACAGGCTTTATCTGCATAAAACCTTAAATAAACATTAGCATCAGTATACCATGATTTAACATTTCCACCTGATACATCTTTGGTTATATCATATTCAAGTCTTGCATAAACAGGATCACTGTCTATATCTATTTTGAAATTAATGCGATATGGAGAATCGTCACTATAGTTTGCAAAAGAACAAAAAATTGGTTTACCTGGTGAGGATGCTGAAAACTCTCCTCCCTCTGTAATATAATTTGTGAATTCTTTAATACCTCCTATAGTTTTAACTCCTGTGACCCCTGATCCTCCTGCTATGAAAACTTTCATTTCTGCGCTATTGAAAAAGGCTTCTTGCTCCTTTGTGAGTGTATTATTCTTGTTAATAAATAGCGAATTAAAAGTTTCTTTCACTAATTTGTTAGCTTTTTCATAATCGTAATTTGTTTCTAGTGTGAGAATACCTATTCTTCCATAGGCAATAGAGCTAACGTATACAGGTGAGTATCCTCCTGGCATAGTTCCTGAAATTAGACCATTACTAGGAATATCCATGTCTAATGTGAAATATTTCTGAATAAATTTTATGCAAAGTCCAGAGCTGCGTATGATTCTATATTTATTTTGATATTGCGCAGAAGAAGTTCCCCAAAACAATAATCCTGTATTTTCATTAGAGCCAAAAGTCATTTTTAATTCATCATATGATACAAATTTTTGAACATCAAAACTTAATGTTGCACTTTGTTTTCCTATATTATTTTGTTGCATTAGATCCATGACAAATTGTCTGATATTCAATAAAGAAGGCTCTTTTATAGTTCCTCCTACTTTTTTAGCAGGAAAAGAGACAGAGACATGGACCGGATTGTTTTTTACAGGTATTGGAGTAAATCGTGTCTCTGCAATGCTAGATGCTTCCAATATTGATCCCGGGTATATGTATCTATTCATATTGTCTGGTATTACCATTTCATCCGATCGGGCTGTAATTGTTCTTCCAAATCCATTTGCCCATGCAATATCGGAGATAATATTTACACTTTTTGTAATCGCTTTTTCTTCTAAAATATTTTTAGCAAGAAAAGGTATATGATTATGAGCTGTTATTGTGACAGTGGGTTCAGGATATTTCTCTAAGATTCCTTTAGTCTTATTATGAATAAGGCTATCATCATTTGAACATGATAATCCTCCAAATATGATGATTGTAAATAAAAATATTGATGTAATTCTCATAGTATAATTATTTATAAGGTATGTTTACTCTGAATTTTGCGTAGAATGGAGAATCATCACTTAAGTAGCTTGCTGAATAAAATATAGGATCTCCAGGAACATCCTTACTAAATTCTCCTCCAGCTATAATAAATTCCTTAAATCCATTAATTCCATCCACTGTTTTCACAGAATAGCTACCATCACCACTTATGATTGCAATTTTTAAGTCTGCTTCACTAATTATTTTCGTTTGTTCACTTGTTAGCTCTAATTTCCCATTTATTATTTTTGCATCAAAGGCTGCTTTTACTGCTACTCTTAATGAATCATATGCATAACTAGAATCGAACATCATTACTCCCATTCTTCCATAGGTTATTGAACTTATATAAACAGGATCGTATGGACCAACATTTGATAATTCATTATTGTTTTTTAAAAGGCATCCATCTGCTGGTAAATCTAAATCAACTGTGAAATTTTTTTGTATAAATTTAGCTACTAATCCACATTTCTTCCTGATCTTTCCTTGCGCAACACTTGTAGATATGTTAAAAACACTTGCAACGTCTATATTGCAATTAAATGCTAATTTTAATTCATTATAATAGGTGAACTGATTCATGTCATAGATAAATGAAACAATCTGTTTGCCTGTCATCCCTTCTTGATTCATTATTTTACTTAAAGATGTTCTTTGCGACTGCAAGCTGGGCTTCTCTATTATATCTCCTACAATCTTAGCAGGAAAAGAGTAGGATATATAAAGAGGGTCTAATTCGTTTGTTAAGCGTTGAAAACGCTGTTCTTCTAGCGAGCCACCTTTCAGTAATGATCCCAAATAGATGTATCTCATTGTATTGGCTGTTATACCGTGTTCATTTGTTTCATATATGAGTGAATGACCTTTTTTATCCGGCCAAACACTATCCTTAATGAGAAAGGTAGATCGTGTGGTTGCATTTAAAAGAGCTAAGTGTTCTTTACTGCCAGTTTCAATGTCTATGACTTTCTGAGGATATTTGGATAGTGTTAAGACTTGATCCTTTTTACTATTGTCTGGATTTTTGTATATATCTTCATTGTCAACGCATGAAGAAACTACAAGTGAAGCAGTTAGTAAGATAAAGATTTCTTTTTTCATGATAATATATATTTATAAGGTGAATAATTGCTGTGTTAATTTTGTTGCATTTTAATATAGGATCTTTATATATCAAATGTTCCAATTGAAATATTTATGATCGGAAGGATAAGATACTGCTCTCCTTTAGTTTGTGGTTGCTCAAATATTTGCTCATAGATTGGAGATGGTTTTAGGTCAAAATTTAAATTTGCATTTTTAGTGTAAAAAGCACAAAACCATTCAGGAATTCCATTCATGTTGTATGCTCCATATCTCTCGATAATTATTTTGTAAAAACCGATTTCTTTCCCTTCTTTTACTATATTAGTAATACCTCCATAATTAGTTCCAATCTTATATTTTAATCCTTTTAAAGGATGGTGCTCTTTTTCTGATAATTTGTTGTTAATATATTTTTCTTTTATACATTGCAGAGGTATTTCGAATCTGCCTCCGGCTGAATGTAGTATGAAGGGATTTTCTTTAGTTATAATCAAATATTTAAAATCTACTTTGTTTTTTGAGATTAACTCAATTAATTTGTATTTAGTCTGATTATTGTCAAAATTAGTATTAACGAGGGTCTTTTTTTCAACTAGTAATTCATACTCATACCCTTTTTCATAATGGAAACCCTCGATCGCAGAAATATTTATTTCTTGAAAATCGACTTGATTTTCTTCTTTTGCTAGTATATATTCATGATTTTCAATATCTTCATTTTGGATTCTATTTGTTTCTGATAAAAGAAATATTTTGACAGTTTCTGTTTTGATTAGAGGGGTGTCTTCTTTATTACAGCTGCTTGTATAAAGTGCTAATAATAATATATTTAATAAATGTCTAGTTTTCATATATTGAATTTTATGTATATTTGTGTAAATATTTACTTTGCTAAAGTAGATATTTATTGATTTTATAGTGATGAATATATATTAACTACTTGAGATGCCGTATGAATAAATGATAATTTTTATCATGATTGTTTTCTTTGTAAAAGTGAAGGTTTCTAAATTATTGATTTTTGCTGTAAATAACAAAGCTACTAATCTTTATATAATTTATAAATGTGATTATATTTGTGCTAGTTTGTATTTCTTCCTAATGTTTTCAAGGATACTAAATGTCTTATCCAACTCCTCCTTCGTATGCATAGCTGTTAAGCTGAAGCGAAGACGGGATAATTTTTCCGGTACAGCTGGATAACTGATTGGGTTTACATATATTCCTTGCTCAAATAGTATGCGAGCTGCTTCTTTCACATTGTGTTCATTACGTACCATTACGGGGAATATAGCTGATTCGGTATTACCATAATCAAGACCTAGGGTTTCAAGTCCGGTTTTAAAATATTCGATATTTTCGGCTAATGTATTTCTCCATTGGGGTTCTTGGTCAATCAGTTGGATGGCTTTTATTGCGGATGCGGCGGTTTGAGGTGTAGCGGCGGCGGAAAATATATTTTGTCTTGAATAATATCTGAGTAAAGTTATGATCTCTTTTCTTGCTATGGCATAACCTCCCACGCATCCGAAAGCTTTACTGAATGTTCCGGTTATCATGTCTACTTTGTCGAGAAGACCATAATCTTCAATAATTCCTCGGCCTGTTTTGCCTAATACACCAATACCATGAGCGTCATCAACAATGAGAAATGCGTCATGCTCTTTACATACGGCATAAATTTGATCAAGAAAGGCGATATCCCCATCTTGGGAGTAAACGCCATCAATAATTACAAAGCGATTTTTGAAGTTCTTTGAGTTGTTTAAGACATGTACTAAAGAATCAATGTTGTTGTGAAGGAATCTCTTTGTATTGGTACATAAACAACCGTCAAATACACTCGCATGAGTAAACATATCCATGATTGCGATATCTTCTTTATCCATCATGGCCAGTAATGTGCTGCAATTTGCGGCGTATCCGGATGTATAGGTTATCGCATACTCATTTTTCAAGAAATGAGCGATCTCTTGTTCTAACTGCTCATGCAAGAAATTGTGTCCTCCGATCAAAGGACTGGCCCCAGCTCCAGCTCCATATTGTTCAAGTGCGTCAATACCTGCTTTTATTACTTCCGGGTGATGCGATAGACCTAGATAGTCATTAGATACGAAACTGATCATTTCTTTTTCTTTATTTGAATATGGATCGACCACTTTCATATGGGCACTAGAACCGGTCAAAGAGATGACACGATAAGGTAAGTGCTGGATTTTATGTCTATATGATATATAATCATCAACCTGTTTTGCTCTGGTTAATAAGTCTTGACCTCTATTTTCGAAGTCTTTTAATGTCATGTTGTCAAATTCGTTTTGCATATAAACCCCTCTCTTTTAATTTGACAAAATTATTGACAGTTATTATATTATGAAATGAAACTATTTTAATTATTTACTTAGGTTTCTTACTTTATAAAGAAGATTAAACATAACAGATTCTCCATTATCATTCTCTAACGCAAAAGTGGAACGAAAAATAAGTTGCCTTATTAATGAACTTTTCTCCTTATTTGACTTAATCTTTGGGGGGTGACTCCTATGTAAGATGCCAAATATTTTAATGGTATATTATTAATTAGTTCTTTTTCTTTGGTTATAAGATCCTCATAAATAGCTTCGGCGGAGGAACCAAGTAGCAAGGTCTCTCTTGTTATTTTCCGGCATAAAGCATCTTCGAGAACAATTCTTGCAATCTTATTTATGTTTAGGGAGGTTTGATATAAATCAGCTAAGTCTAGCTTCGATAATTTCCAGATTACACAGTCTGTCAATGCTTGTATATGTATGAGTGATGGCTGATTTTCTTTAAGGGAAAAGTACGAGTTGGCGAATTCGCCCGGGAAAGAAAACCAAAAGGTGATTTCTTTGTCCGGATCACCATATTCTTGTGCAGTCCAATAGCGTAGGATACCACTTTCTATGAAATAAAGATATTTTTCGTAATCACCGATTCTTATGGTAAACTCGTTTTTCTTGATTTCTTCACGTTCGAAGTGTTCACAAAAAAGTTGTTGTTCTTCGGGTGTTAATCGTAGTCCTTTATTTAAGGAGTCTATAACGTTAACGGATTGCTCTATTAATAATGCGATGTTGGTTTTCATGTGTTTAGTATGTTTAGCTGGTTATGTTAATATATTCTAAGAACAAAGATAATGCTAAAAGCTGGATAATCAAGATTTATTCAAGGTAACTGCACCAAAATATCTATGAAATAGAGATTAGGAAGAAATACTGTTCAGATCTGATGATAAGGTAGGCTTATTGTATATTTCCATATACGCTCTTGTTTTCTGTCGTGTGATTCAGTAAAAACATGTACGTGTTTTCCGAAAAACATGTACGACTTTTTCCAAAAACACGTACGTGTTTCGCGGAAAGTATAATCGTCTTTTTAAGATGTTTATGTTCAATGATTTATATAAGAACATTATTTACGTGCTTATTGTCTAGGATTTGCCTTGGGATACGTATGCTCTAAATAGACTCCGGATACTGAAAATCGGGTGGGAAAAGTAAACAGGGATCGTTGGCAAACTTACCAGCGATCCCACTAAATCCCTATTATAATTTCGCTTGATTCACTTGCGGCGTGCGGATACCCGGTTTCAATTCTCCGTTGATGATAGTTAACCGGCCATCTTGGATAACCGCTCCCGCTCCGGCACGGGCCAACTGCTCATATTCGCCCAGATCGCTCCATGCTTTCGTGGATAGGTCGTATTGAAGTAAGGTGGTATTGAATCGGTACCATTCTACCGGATGGTGCATATAGGCCTTGGCTTCGGCTTGCAGGCGGGTAATGGCCGCTGAATCTCGCGCCGCCTCCGCTTTCGCTAAATGGATCGGTCGGGCGATGGCGGCTAAGAAACAATCGTAGTTCACACCTCCCATAAATAAGATTTTATCCGTTTGGAAAGTCACGGCACAGCCTCCTGTTAGGGTACGGTTCGTTCCGTCCTTAAACGGGGGAAGAACGGTCTCTTGTTGCCAGGTAAAAGTTGCCGGGTCGAATACCAATACATCCGTCGGGACGATCGGTTCCTCTTCGTTTAGGATGGGCTGGAAGCCTCCGGCTAGATAAATACGTGTGCCGTTGGGACTTTCTCCGGCCGCTAATACCGGTTGTACACGGGCTGCTCCCGGGAAGTCCGGTAGTTGTTCCCATCCCTTTTCGATATTCGCGAGGTTGAGGCGTAAGAAGGTATGGCAGGGCTGTCCGTTCTCATTTCCCCCTGCTACGTAAATCTCCTGTCCGGTAAAAGCGGCCGAGAGATTATCCATTGGAGACGGTAAGGGGGGTAAGGCGCAAACCGCTACCTCTCCTTTCGTGGGGTTATAGGAGATGCGGGAGACCTCGACCAAGGAAGAATCACTGTTGTTTCCTCCGATGCAAACGATACCTTCCGGGGTGGAAACCGTAGCGCCGTAGGCGACGGGACGAGGCAGTCGGTCGATCTCTTTCCAGCCTTCGGGAAGAAGGACGAATATCTCGCTATAATATCGCTTGGCTCCTCCCTCGGTGACGGGTTTGTCCGGAAAGTTGCAACCTCCGGCAACGATCAATACGCCGTTATGGATGCCGGCGAACGGGGCGGAAACGCCAAGGGAAGCCGTATCGGCTGCTCCCGGTAGATCCGGTAATTTTGTCCAGTTTATCATGGTGTTCTGTTTTTTAGATACAGGCTGGCCGCATCCCGCTACGCAGAGTAGCAGGAGGAACAACCAGCCGGTGATTTGTTGTTTATTATGCATAGCTTATTCTTTTATTGCCCGGAACGTAGAGGCCGGCATGCCCGCCTCGTTTATAAGATTCGCTCTCGTGAAGGGTTGCCAGCCGTAGCGTACCAGCTTCGGGTGAGTCACTTGATCGTTCCACACCTTTACTTTCCCGTTCTCTACCACGGCTTGCGCCGGATAGTAAAGTCCTTCCTGCTCGGCGATCTCGAATGTACGGATGGGGTCCCCATCGGAGGTTGTCAAGCCCTTTGCGTAATCGAAAGTGATATAGGCGGCGTTATCGGTAAACGTTGCGCTGCGGAACAAAGGGCCGGATGGGATTACGTTATGTCCGTAGGTCTTGTTCAAGGCCCAATGTGCCAGTCGTTCGCCAATCTCTTTTTTTCGGGTAGGGTGAACGTTTAAAGAATCCCCGCGATCGCTACTAACGGCCATACCCGTATTCGATACGGTTTGCGCCAGGCGGCGTTGGCTGTCCCTGAACCAAGTCCAACTCGGGCGGTCTATGCTGGATAGTTGGACATAGTAGAAAGGCAGGTCTGCGTTCCAATTCTGGCGCCAGCTGTTCACCAATAGCGGGAATAATCGTTCGTGTACTTCCATATTATGGGCGTTCGATTCTCCTTGGTACCAAATAATCCCTTTGATGGGATATTGATGAAGGGGTTGGATACCCGCCTCGAACAGATAACAAGGCTCATACGGATGGCGTTGGAGCGGGTTGGATGCTTGCTTGATGTTTAAGGCCGCCCGTTCACGTACCCAATCTTGGATAAAGTCGTTCTTCGTCCAATCCTGTAAGATATCCGGAAACTCGAATTCCAGTGTTTTCCGGTCGATCCATGCCTCTGTAGGCGAGCCGCCAACAGCGTTCAATATCAATCCTACGGGTACTTGTAAGCTATCGGCCAGCATACGCCCGAAGGCAAATCCTATGGCCGAGAAGCGTGCGGTATTCCGCGTGTCGCATACTTCCCATTGGGTGTCGTGGTAATATTGCAGGCGGTTCAATGAATCCAGTACGGAAGCGTCCCATTCCACGGCGTAGGTCTCCCAGCGGGGCTTTAGGTCGAATAAACGGATTTGCGAGTGTTGTTTCACGTAATCCAATTGTTGCTGTTGTTCTTCCTTTACGCTCTCGTTTACCCGGAACGCCATGTTGGATTGTCCGGAGCATAGCCAGACTTCCCCGGCTACTACATCCCGATAGTTCAGCGTGCGGCTGGGGGTAGAAACCGTTAAGGTATAGGATTTCCCGCTTACCCGTAAGGGGTCGAGCGTGACAGTCCATTTCCCGTTCGTACCGGCTACGGTCTCCTTCCTTTGTCCGGCGAGGGTAACGGTTACTTTCTCCCCTTGGTTGGCGATACCAGATATAGGAAGCGGTTGATCCCGTTGCAAGACCATCCGGTCCGAATAGATGGCAGGAAGCTGTAATCCTCCGTAATCGCCGGTTAGCGCCCCATAAACGGTGCGGGCCAAGATACCGGCACCTTCAGCGTTGGGATGCAATGCGTCGGGCAATAGATCCGGACGGTCATATAATCCTTCCTGCAAATCGATCAAGGTTGCGCCGGCTATCCGGGCGATTTCTTCGATAAGCGCTTGCTCCATCCAGTACCAGTCTCTTGTACCGGATTTAAAACGAGAATGGCGGTGAGATATCGGAGTCATACGGCAAACCCATACCTTGCATCTCGGATTGGCTTTCCGGAAGGATTCGATCAAGGAAAGATAATCCCGAACGAAATCGTCCCGGTAATTCGGCCATGCCCGAGGGTCCGTATCGTTCAATCCCAGATGGATGATCACGTAATCCCCGGCAAACCTCAGTGCCTTTTGATACGCTTCTTGTTGGGTATAAGGACGATATCCCTTGTTTAATAAAGTAGCCCCGCTATGCCCGAAGTTCTCCACTTCGTAGGCATCTCCAAGCATCTGTTGCAATTGGGCCGGGTAGCAGTTTGTTTCCCTGTTCTTGATTCCGTAGCCGTAGGTCACGCTATTACCTACGCAAGCCACCTTGATCTTTTGCGCTTGGCTCATAAATGCGAAAGCGAGGAAGATGGATAAGATTCCTATTATTTTTCTCATTTCATTCAACCGAATTAGACGTTATTTAAGTTGTTTATCCGGAGAGTAAACCAGTCCTTCCACCGCTTTCTCTCCATCCGGGGTGACGCAAACGAACGTAAACATCCATTTCACCAGACGGACCTCGGGGGTATTGAACGTACCGACCGGAAGCTTCATGAACACCTTGTTCCAGCCTTTTTCCAGATGGACCGGGGTTGGTTTACGGCTTACGCAGTTCTCGTTCCCCAGTGGGATCTCATTGGACTTCTCCCGGTGGGTAGCGGTCCATACGGGGGGCGTTATCTCTTGATCATTTACCCAGATACGGCTTTCTTTATAATCCCATTTTCCTTGCATTGGAGGTAGATCCATTTCAGAACGGCTATAATTTTGAAATTCGATCCACGTACCTACCTCTTGCGCCTTGGGCGAATAGATCCAAGTCCATGCGTAAGCGGTATGGTTCGGTTGCGGGTCTTTATAGGCACCGGGAACCAGCGGTCCCCAGACATGGCGCAGGTAGATACCGGCACCGATGGCGTCGTGCGTACCGTAATTTTTCCCTTCATAGGTATATTGCGCTTGAAGCGACTTTTCCGGAGGGAAAGAACGGGTCAGTTCCCCATCATTCGGGAAAGGGTCGGTGATACGCCATCTCACGTTGGTTTGCTTGACGTAGGCGAACGGGTATCCTTGGAAATGATGTTCTTTATGCCATAACATCCGCCGCTCAAAATCGACAAATGCCTTATGTTCCTCGTTATCGGGATCGATAGGCAGCATCGTTCCGTTCTTATCGAAATATTGATAGCCGCCGCCCAACCAAGAACGTTCGGCGATCGCTAATAGATTCGGATACAAATTATTCTCCCGGATCAATTTGTCCTCCGGCTGTACGACCCGGTCGTGCCATACGGCAAGGATCGTACCCGCCAAATCATGGCTTCCTTGCGGTTCATTGTAAATACGGCTTTTGTATAAGCCGATCAAGTCGGCGAACGTATCAAAATGGTTGATATAATGGAAACGGGAGTCGATCGCAGGAATGCCCGGTCGCGCTTTTCCCCGGTAACTCCACATTTGCTCCATGTCGATCTCACCCGGTTTGTACTTCCATCCCGGGTTCCAAGAGATCACTTGTTTCCCTTTCGCACGGATATAAGCGACCATCTCGGGTACGAACTTCGGATTGGTAAACTTTACCTCGTCCGTACCGATATGTAAGTAAGGAACCTCCTCGAATACCTCGCAAACCTCATCCATCAATAGTTTTAAGATCGCCATACCCTCCTTGCTCTGCATATCATGACGGAAGGCCCGTATGAAAGCGGCGCTATGTCCCGGCATATCTACCTCCGGGATGAGTAGTACGTTATGTTCTTTACAAAAGCGAACCAGCTCCTTTGCCTCCTCGATCGTGTAATATTTTCCGGGCATACGGCTCATATTGCAGCTGTCGTTCAGCATCGGAAAGATCTTGCTCTCCAGACGCCAAGCTTGGTTCTCCGTGAGATGCCAATGAAATACGTTCATCTTGTAGCGGGAAAGTACCTCGATCTCCCGTTTCAGTTCTTCCATGGAGATATAGCTCCGCCCTACGTCTTGCATGAATCCTCGTATGCGGAAAGCAGGCCAGTCGGTGATCTCGCAACCTTGGATGGAATATCGCTTCCCTTGCCGCTCGGTCAGTTGGCGCAAGGTTTGTATCGCCCAATAAGCTCCTTGCTCGGATACCGCCCGGATGGTTATCCCCCGGGAAGAGACGCTTAGTTGATAAGCCTCCTCGGAGTTGAGGGGGATTCCGTCCAATTTGTCAACCAAGGAAACCTCTATCTTGTATCGGCTGTCCGGTTGGACGCTTACCGGCAGCTCCTCCAAGAATTCCATTAGGATGGAACGGAGTTTCCCTTCGGAAGAAACTGCGATTTCCTTCGGATGGAACGAAGCGTTTGTCCGGACGTATTTTTGGGGCAAGGGCAATAAAACAGGATTCCGGGCCATCAGAGGCCCGGAATACAAGAAACTTAAAACAATTGCAAAATGCAGTATATATCGCATATACTTAGATTATTGATGAATGATATCCTGTAATTTGATAGCTTGGAAGGTCATATGTGCTACGCTTGACTCGTAGAAGATTCCTACCGTTTCCTTATCGATCATCGAAAGACAGGAATATCCCCACCCCTCGGCCTCGTCTAATAAGACTTGATGCTCCGTGGGCCATGTAAGTCCACCGTCCAGACTCGCCTTGATCGTGATATGATTACGCCCTTTCGTCGTGTTCGGATTGGAGAAGAGTAGAAGGTCCTTGCCGGTGATGTTATCCTTGGCGTTTACCTTGATCAAGCTGGCCATACAAACGGATTCCTGTAAGGCGCTACGGCTGGAAGGATGCTCTGTCCATGTCTTGCCTAAATCCTTTGTGGTGGCCACGGCACGGCTACCGCCCCGGTTATCACGCATATTTAACATCAATACGCCCGGCTCTACCTCGGCAACTTGCGCCTCTGTGGTATTCGTGCGGGCTAAGTTATGCAGGTGCCATGTTTTCCCGCGGTCTTTGCTATACATAATGCCGGCGTTGGGCACACGGGTAGCGTCGATAAACTGGATCGGGAAGACCAAGGTACCGTCTTGCATCGTGATGCCTCGTCCCGGGCCTTGCAATAGGAAATACCAAGACGGGTCTTTTACTTGGGAGGTGATATTGATCGGTTCGCTCCACGTCTTACCATCGTCCTCACTTTTCACGAGCATAAGTTGGGCGGTCTCGTCCGGTGTCATTCCCGGCATGGAGTTCCACCAAGCCCGTTCGTTACCCATACCATGCGTCCATGCGGCTACTACCCAGATCGTATTGGTCTTTTCGTCTACCAAGATCGATGGGTCTCCCACGCCGTTTTGTCCGTGGGGCAGGCCATCCGTTTGTTTGAAAGTCATGGCTACTCGCATCGGTTCCCAAGTTTGTCCCTTATCGGTACTGCGGCTTACTCCGATATCGATTTTCTCTTGCAGGTCCACGCTGCTATTATAGCGAATATCGTAGACTCCAAGTAATGTTCCGTTATTCGTCGTCACTAATCCCGGGATGCGGAAGGCCGCCGATCCGTCATCCCCGGCTTGGCGTACGCCGATACCTACATGGCGTTCGTCCACCTTTCCTTTCCAAGTGATGTCGATCGGTTTGTTGTTGATCTGTGCGTTAGGCATCGTGGTCGCTACTTTTGCCAATAAGGAAGTCTCTGGCTTCATCTGGATACTTACCCAGAAATAGTTGATGCCTTTAAGCATCGGTTGCTTAGAGGTTAGTTTTACCGTGCGCGACAAGGGGGCGGTAACCTCATCTTGCCGTACGGAATAAGATTCAAGAGCCTTACGGGTATTTCCCGGTATATGGCTGGATATGTACGTAACGGGACTGAAATGTTCCCCTTTGCGGGATGGAGCTTCCACTCCGCTATAAAATAGACGTATCGCTTGGATGTCCGACAGGTCGACATTGTCTCCGATCTGTATCGTGATCTCGTTTAATACATCCCCTTTTTGGGCCGGTATCCGCATCTCGTAAAGTACATTGTCGATCCGGTCTATCAAGATGGGGATTTGTTGCTCTCGCACATAAAGACTGTCTGCCGCAAAAGCCGTTTGTACGATGAAAAGAAGGCAGAAATACAGGAAAGTTTTTTTCATGATGTTTTTTGTTTGTAGGTTGAAATTAATAGATATGTGAATTCCAAAGGTAGCGATATTCATTCATATGAACAAAGCCCCTTTGGAATTCGTGCCAAAAACCTAGTTATATCCAATCGCCTTAAACCTATGTACGATTAGTATCCGGGAGTCTGTTTCAATGCGGGGTTGTTTGTCAATGCCCCTTCATTGATCGGCCATAATAAACGTGATTCTTGTGCTGTGGTATATTTTAATACATAATCCTTACCGAAGCGTCTCAAGTCGTACCAACGTTTACCCTCAAAGAAGAACTCGCGAAGTCTCTCTTTAAGGATAGCTTCCATCACATTCTCGTCGCCCGCCTCAAACGGGTTATCGTTATAGAAACTTCCTTTGTCATTCGGATAAGCCACCTCGTTCTTATGTGCGTTAAAATATTCGGAACCGTAAGCACGCTCGCGAACGGCGTTGATCTCTGTAGAAGGATCTTCTCCGAGCAAGGCCTTAGCCTCGGCTAATAATAGCAAGGCATCCGCATAGCGATAGATAGGATAATCATCGTACCAACTTCTTTCGTTGCTACCTTCCAAGGTGGTTCCTTGGAACTTGTATTGGATTGGTGCGATATATTCCAAGGTTCCGTCTTCGTGCTTTTTGTAAACCGCCTTCAAGGTACCTTTCAAGCGGGTATCACCTTCGCGAAATGATTTTAGGTAATGATCTTTCTTTACTTGGTAGCGCATTAAGCCTTGTAGGTTGTATCCCGGTATTTCAAGGAATGGAGTTCCTGTCTCGTCACAGTAGCCTGCCATGTACTCACGTTGAGGTACCATATTGTTACGCCAGTTATAGTCTCTCCACATCATGAAATCATCCTCCTTACCACTATGGAGCGCGAAGATCATCTCGCTGTTCTCCTTATTGTTGAAAGAGAAAACGTCCGTGAATTTCTCTTGCAGCTTTAAGTTGCCGTTTTGTTGAAGATCTTGCAAGGCTGTCTTGGCTACGGTATAATCGCCCGTGCCGCCACCCATCTGGCGTCCGCTCCATAGATAAACCTCACCTTTCAGCATCAAGGTAGCGGTTTTAGACCAATAACACTTTCCTTGTTTATAAGAATAATCTCCGCCAAAAGCTTTTTCCGAGGCATCGATATCCTTCTTGATCAGATCCATCACCTCACTCGCTGGAGAAGCGGCCTTATCAAGGTGAGAGATATCCAATTCGCTACCTAAGGTTGGCTCCGTAGTAATGATAACGTCTCCCCAAGAGCGTAACAAATGGAAATAGATATAGGCGCGTAAACCGTAAGCCTGCCCTAAGTAATAGTTCTTTTCGGCCTCGCCTAATAAATCGGTCTCGTTCGTTCTACGGATCATCAAGTTGATTTGGTTCAGTGTCGTATAAAAATTAGCGAAGTTGCTGATACCTGTAAACTCTGCGTTGATCGTGTTGTATGAGAAACGCTCTACGCCTTGGGTAGCCTCGCCTCCGAACGGCTGATCTCCGTAGATGTCTGAGCGAGGTTCGCCCAATACGAATATGTTATAACTGGATTGTGAACGGAGCAATCCGTGTAAACCTATGTTGAATGCCTTAAACTGGTCCGGGGATTTCCAATAGTTTGCGTCGGAAATACTACTTACGGGTTCCATGTCCAAGGAGTCGCATCCGCTGAAATTCAGTAATGAGACTGCTGCCATCATGGCTATAATTATCTTTTTCATAAATGTCTGTCTTTTTTAATGGGTTTGACTAAAATGTTACGGATAAACCAAGAAGAACCGTTTTAGGAGTTGGGTATCTACCGTTATCAAGACCTTGACCATAGGTAGTATCTACCGCCGGTTCCGGAGATACACCGGTATATCCTGTGATGTAGAACAAGTTTTGTCCGGTTACATAAACAGAGGCATTGCTCATCAAGGCTTTGTTAATCCATTTCTTTGGTAGGTTCCAAGTCAATGTGATTTCACGTAAAGCTAGATAATCACCCTTTTCGTAGAAGCGGGAGCTGTTGTTGTCAACTGCTGTCAAACCATTGTTGGAGCGAGTAATATTCTTCTTACTCAACTGATCGGCATAGTAGAACTTAGGTATATCCGTATTCTGGTTTGTCTCCGACCAACTGTCTTTCACCATATCGATGATGTTAAACGAACCTTGATATTGTCCAAGTGAACGTGCGGCTAAGTCGTTATACAGCGTATGCCCTAACGCATAATCAAAACGAGCGTATAAAGAGAAATCTTTATAGCCTAATGTCGTGGAGAAACCACCGGTTACTGTCGGGAAAAGATTACCTACTTTCACGCGGTCTAGATTGTTGATTACGCCATCATTGTTCAAGTCGGCCCAACAAACGTCACCCGGCTCGATCGGTTGCTTACCTGCCTTATCCTTTAAAGCTTCCCATGCGGCGGGGCCATACAATTCTCCAATTGCGTCGTAGCGGTTATTGGCATTCGCTTTCACGTCATCCCAATCCTTGAAGATATGATCTTGCTTGAAGGCAAATAAATCACCCAGCTTACCACCTTCTTGTTTTCCGCCAACCCATACGACTTCACCCTTTTGCGGGTCGTATACTTGGTAACCTCCTTGGCGGTTATTTTCGTTCCCATTGGCCGGAAGCTTGACAATCTTGTTCGCTACCGTAGATAAGTTTGCTGATACATCCCAACTGAATCCGTTTACGTTGTTTAGGATATTCGCTTTTACTTCCATCTCGAAACCTTGGTTACGTAAAGTTCCCAAGTTGGTTTTGATGCTGTTGAAACCAGTGTAATTGGGTAAATCCAAATCTGTCAACAAATCGGAAGTCGTACGATTATAATAGTCTAGGATAAAGCTCAGGCGATTGTTGAAGAATCCTATATCCAAACCTACTTCGAAAGATTTACTTTGCTCCCAACGTAATCCACCGTTTACCAATTTGTCATTATAGAAACCTACAGAGCCATCATAGTTTGTTATGATCGATCCGTTCGCGTCTTTCTGCCCATAGCTGCCATATACGTCGTAGTATCCTAATCCGTTTACGTTACCGTTCACGCCGTAGCTGATACGAGGCTTCAGGTTAGAGATCACATCTACCAACTTCGATTCCTTAAAGAACTCCTCTTCCATGATATTCCAACCAGCGGAGATACCCGGGAAGAAGCCCCAACGGTTATCGCTCAACTTGGAGATTCCGTCATAACGAGCTACGACCGATAATAGGTATTTGTAATTGTAGTTATAGTTTACACGGGCAAAGCCAGAAAGGATACGATAGCCTTCCTTGTAGCTATAGGTATAGGTACGATTACTACCAGCGTTCAAAGTAGGGATGTCATCCGACGGAGAATTTTCGGTCCTTGCGTTCAGCGTATATTGATGCCAATTGAAATACTCGCCACCAAGCATTGCCTCCAGATTGTGTTTTTCTTTGAATGTGTCTGTGTACGTCAAAGTAACACTATGTTGCTGTTGGTTCTGCTTTATATATTTGGCCTCAGCCTTACGGGTAAGATTCGGGCTAGTGGCGTTTTGTTGTTGGTAAGATTTCTCGAACTTATCTGTTTGATCGTCTACGTGGTATAGGGCGCTATTCTCTTTCAAGATTAATTTCTTCGGGATGATCTCTAGATCAAAACCGATATTATAGGTAGAGCGGCGGGTTCCATTCGTATTCGTTAATTTATCTTTGTAGTAAAGAGGGTTTCCATCACCCGTGCCGAAGCCTGAAGCGGGAGATCCGTCTTCCATGTATGGGTTCCATGTAGGGCGTTGGCTCATTGTGCGATAGAAGAACTCATATGATCCGATCCAAAGACCCGGCTGGCGAGACCATGTATAAGTCGTTCCAGCGTTGACTGTCAAGATCGGAAATATCTTATAGGATCCATTGAATGTCCCGGAGAAACGCTCGTAGCTGGTTCCCTTAATGAGACCGTCTTCTTTGTAGTAACCTAAGCTGGCTGCGAATGTACCTTTGTCGTTACCTCCTGTGATATTGATATAATGATCTTGCGTGAAAGAAGGGTCTTGGAAGGCTGCGTCTTTCATTTGCCCTGAGTAATCCTTGAATAAGATTTGTTTATTCGGATCGGTTGGGTCTTGCATTTGTTGCCAACCTTCTGCCAAGAGGCCTTTGGTACTGTCATCCAAATAACGGATATCAAATAGGTCATTCCCGATACCGTATCCCATTTGGTTATCCATGCCTGAACGTCCTGTTCTTTGGTATCCTAAGCGATTGTAGTAAATATAATCGTGAGCGTTTAAGTAATCATAACCTGTGCGAGCAAAGTTGGCACCTCCCTTGAACTTGTAAGAGACGGAAGCGGATCCTTCTTTACCACGTTTCGTGGTAACCAAGATTACGCCACCATTGGCACGGGCACCGTAGATAGCGGTTGAGGCTGCGTCTTTCAATACTTGGATAGACTCGATGTCGGAGGGGTTGATGTCGGCCAATGAGTTGCGCACGATACCATCTACAACGACCAATGCGCCATTATCCTTACCTGTTATGGTAGCTCCGCCACGAAGTACGATATTTGGGTTTGCTCCCGGCTGACCGGTCGTGTTTACGACGCGCAAACCAGATACGGTTCCTTGCAAGGATTGTCCGGCGTTAGACATCGCTGCGTTTTCCAGTACGGCGTTATCCAATTTAGAGATAGAGGTTGTCAAGGTCGCTCTCTTTTGTGAGCCACCGTAACCGGTTACCACTACTTCGTCTAGCTGTTCGGCGTTTTCTTGTAGGATCACGTCTACTTTGGCTTTCCCAGCTACTGGAATTTCTTGTGTCTTGTACCCAATGAAAGAAAATACTAATGTGGCGTTTTTGTTGGATACGGTGAGAGTGTAATTACCGTCGAAATCGGTAATCGTTCCATTTGTCGTGCCTTTTTCAACGATAGACGCACCGGGGACACCCATGTTATAGGTATCCAGCACTGTTCCGGAGACTGTCTGCTCTTGTCCGTACATAAATGCCGGAAGTAGGAGCGCAAGCATTAAGAGCAGTAGATTCTTCTTCATAATGAATTACTTTTTTGTTGTTTATTTAGTTTATTGGATGAGATTAATTAGCATTCGTCGGTCATATTAGCGACTTTCGGACGTAAGAAGATCACTTGGATTAAAAGTGCGATGAGTACCAATCCGGCTAGCATGGCGAAGTCATGGCCAAGATTACCAGCGTCGGTAGATTTTCCTAGTATATCCGTGATGGCGGCTCCGGCAAATACACCGGTCATATTCATAATTCCATAGGCTGTAGCCCGATAACGGGGGGAGATGAATTGGCAAAGGATAGGCATATTATTGGCGTCGAATATACCATAACCGATACCGAAGCAAAGACCACCGCCGATAATCATCGGGAAGTTGTGCCCAAATCCTAGTAATAGGAGAGAGGGTATCGTTAATGCCAAACCGATGGCGCCTGTGTATACACGTCCCCGGACATTCCGCTGGATCCATTTATCGGATAAAATACCTCCGGCGATTACCCCTATAAAGGAAGAGATAGCGATCGTGAATGTAGATAACGGACCGGCCTCGGACATATCCAACGAGAGATTTTCAGCGAATAGGGTAGGGAGCCAGTTCTTTGTCGCCCAACCCGGTAAGCTCGGCGTGGCGAAATAAAGAAGAATGATCCAAAAAGCGATGTTCGTGAATAACATCCCTAATCCTTTAAACGCACCGGAAATCGGATTCTCTTTCGGATAATTTTCCAGTTTTACGGCTTGTTCCACATGATCTTTCTTATCGTGTAAGAAGATGATCAAGACCACGCTATAAGCGATGCCGATGATACCAAACCAATGGAAAGTCGTTTCCCACGTATAAGCACTGGCCACCGTAGCTCCGAATCCCCCCAAGGCTTGGCCTACGTATAGACCTGTCATATGGATACCTACGGCTAATGAGCGTGTTTTCTCTTGGTGATAATCTGTGATAAGCGATAATCCGGCAGGAATATACAGGGCCTCACTGACCCCCATCAAGGCACGTAGGTAATAGATCTGATTGAAATCCGTGCAATACCCCATCATCAAAGTCACGAAGGACCAGACAAATAAGCTACCCACGATTAGCCACTTCCTGTTTACCCTGTCTGCCACCATACCGGCCACAGGGCTCATGAATCCGTAGATCCAGAGGAAGACCGCCATCAAACGTCCGAAGTTCGCCGCAGACTCTAGTTCCACGATATCCACCATCATAGCTGATTTCATGGTTGATAGCATCTGGCGATCCATATAGTTCAGTAAGGCGACAACCCATAGTAAACCGACTACGATCCAAGGATATAATTTCTTGTTTTTCATTTGATTGAGGAAAATAAAAAGGAAAACAAAGCCTTAGAAACATCAGGAGCCACGGTTGTGACCCCTGATGTCAATTGACCAATTTTCAGTATTTTAGATAAAGTTATTTAGAAAGAATTTCGTCGCAGAGTAAACTACATTTGAGAAGCATTCTAGGAATGTGGAACGGACCTTTGAATAGATTGCCTTTGGCAGATTGAGAGAGACTACCATCGAAGTGTAGGTAGCCATACCATTCCCCATATTCTTTGTCGGGGAGATGATTAAATGTGTAATCGTTTATTAGTTTGTGCATTTCGAGATATTTGGCGTCGCCAGTCGCTTGGTAGGCGTAAAGCGTAGCGATAACCGCCTCGCATTGTGGCCACCAGAACTTCATGTCGTGCCAATACTCTTGGGGAGGGAAGTTTTTGCAATCCTTGAAATAGTTGATTCCGCCGTACGTCTTATCCCAGCCCCAGTCCCAAGACCAGTTGAGGATTTGTAAGCCCATCTCTTTCAGTTGAGGGTCCCATCCTCGGTATTTGGCCTCTTCCAAGATAAACCATGCGGTCTCGATGGAGTGGCCGGGATTGATGGTACGCCCGGCGATAGAGTCGATAAACTCACCGTTGGGTCCTACTGTCTCCAAGATAGCCTTGAATTCGGGATGCATGAAATCACGGCGTAGCTCGGCTATGGAATCATCGATTTGTTGTGTAAGTATGGGATCGTTTATGGCCTCACGGATGCGTGCCGCCGTATCGATCAGTATCATGCAGAAAGAATGGCCTTTCGCCACGAGACCTTCACGAAATTTAGGCTCCAATAATCCCGGGGTATTCTTATAGTGTAATACTTGCTTGAATAAGTTCACGGCCTTCTCAGCATAGCCTTTGTCGCCTGATGCCAATGCATAGTGGGCCATAGCGATCGCCGCAAAAGTCTCGGAGAATACGTAACGGCGTTTACGTACAGGGATGCCTGTCGCTGTCACCTCGAAGAACATACGTCCGTCCGTATCAAAACAATGTTTCTCGATGAAATCGATACCGTTTTTACAGGCTCTCAGCCATTCTTCGTTCTTCTCAATGTGATTATAGGCATATGCCAAGATAAAGGCGAATCGTCCTTGGAACCAAACGGATTTAGTGGAGTCCATCAGAGTACCATCCCGGTCTACGCAAGTAAAGTAACCGCCGTTCTCTTTGTCCAGTCCGTATTTCATCCAAAAAGGAAGAATATTGGAAAGAAGCTCATTCCGATAGGTCTTGCCCCAATAAGCTAGATATTCCGATGGATTAGATAAATTGTCAAACGCTGCCATACCTTAGAATTTATTACATCTTTCAAAGAAATTGATAGCCTCTAATTCCGCTTTCATTGCGGCCTCTTCTTCGTCCGTCATATTCCGGAACGGGGTACGGTTCTTGCCGAGATCTAATCCGATCAATTTCATGATGCGTTTTCCTCCGACGATATTACCACGGTAATTGCAGATAACGTTAATAACCTCCTGAGAGAAGTTTTGTCTCTCGCGAGCTGTCTCTAAGTCACCGGCTGCCCAAGCCTCTAGGATACCGGTTAATTCTTTTCCGTTATAGTTTGTGGTACCACCGATACCTCCTTGCGCTCCACCCATCGCAAGGCAAGGAAGAATCGTTTCATCCTGTCCGTGCAACATGTCGAATTTACCATCCTTGTATAAACGACATTGATTGTATTCGTATAAGCTCTCGTATGTATATTTGATACCGGCGAAATTAGGGATACGCCCGTCTACTGCTTTTAAGAAATCCAGCATAGGGAGGAAAGCGTTGTTAAACGCAGGGATATGATAGTAGTAAAACGGTAAGGCAGGAGCGCCGCAAGCGATCTCCTCGCAGTACTTTACCAATTCCTCAATTCGACCGATACGAGGGAAAGGGGTAGCCATAGCGCCAATACCCCAAGCGCCGATCTTTTGAGCATGTTCCGCTAAATTACGGCTAGACTTAACGCATGTGCTACCTACGTGCACGATTACCTTAAAGCCTTCCGGAGCTGCTTCCATCCATTTCTCGGCCAATTTCATGCGTTCTTCCTCTGTCAGCATATAACCTTCTCCGGAAGAACCATTGATGAATACGCCTTTCAGCCCGTTTTTCACAAGAAGTTTCGCATAATCTTCAATGGGCTCGTAATTAACTTCCCCGTTCTCGTAGAACGGAGTAAAGGGAGCATCGATCAATCCTTTAATTTTATCCATATCTGCGTTATTTTTATGAGTTTTAACCTCTGATTTTAATTATGCTGCAAATATAAATAAAATATTTTAATAATATAATGGTGTTTTATCGAGAAAATGAAATAATTATTTATTTTTTATTTAATTCCTTTGAAATACATATTAAATCATACCTAGAATTTTAGATCGAGATAGCAGGCAGGCTCCTAATATACCCGCTCTTTCACCTAATTTGGATACTTTGATCTGAGTATCACGGGTTACCAAGTTCAAAGAGTACTTCCTGACGGCACTTTTAATAGGTAGGCTTAAATATTCTCCCGTCTGCGACAAGGGGCCGCCCAGTACGACCAGTTCCGGATTGAAAATGTTCATCAATCCGGCTATTCCTTTACCTAGATTAAAACCGATCTCCTCCAGTATCTCAATGGATAGCATATCCTCTTTGTGAATGGCGTCGATCAAGTCAGAGAGCCCGATGTATTCCCCGGCATCGATTTTACTGGCCAATATGGTGTTGCTACCCTCTTTATACCGCTCAAGGAGGGTACGGTATAGGGCAGAACCGGAAGCTCCAGTCTCGAGGCATCCTTTTTTACCGCAATGGCAAAGAATCTCATTCTCGAAGAAGCTGAAGTGCCCAAATTCTCCGGAGAAACCTGATTTCCCGAAATAAACCTTGCCGTCTATGATGATACCGATACCTAATCCCCAAGATATATTGATGAATAGGATATTTTTCTCTCCTTTTACGACTCCTTGAAGATATTCGCCGTAAGCCATGGAACGGGTGTCATTCTCTATATAGATCTTTATATGTAGTTTTTCCTCAAGGATTTGAGACAAGGGCTTCTCCTCAAAGTAAAAAATGCTATAGCTATATCCGGCGAAAGGATTTACCCGTCCGGATATATTAATGCCAATGCTTAATATCTTTTCCCTTGGGATCGGCAACGAGTTTATAAATTCATTGATGCATTCGCAAAGATGGTCTAAAGCGGCTGGTGTGTTTTCGAGTGTATAAGGGATATTCTGCTCAATGCGGATCTTATCTCCTTTAAAATCTAATATGGCTAGATTCAGTTGATCTTTCAGTATATCTACGCCCACAAAATAGCCGGATACGGGATTGAGCCCGTAAATACTAGGTTTACGCCCTCCGCTAGTCTCTTGTTTTCCAAAGTCGAGTATATAACCGTCCTCTTGTAATTCGCTAATTAGCTTAGTGACGGTGGGGATACTGAGATTCATTTCTTTACATACCTCCGCTATAGTAGCGTCTCCATTGGCCATATAATAATGTATGATCTTCTTTTTCAGAAGGCCACTGCGAGTATTGTCATCGGACGAGAGCAAGAACTTAGTTGTCATGGTTATACCTTTATTGAGTGATTAGGGCAAAGGTACAATAAGTTTTTTCAAAAACTAAGCGTAATAAAATAAAATTTTTTCATAAGGAGCTATCTTAATTGTAAGAATTTGTAATAGAAGTTGAATACCATAGTCTGCGGCGGACTCTGTCACTCGTGACATCTGTGATAAACGCATAGGAAAGAAAGGATAATATTACACTAAAATCCTTCTTTCACGATCCGTTTGATCGGGAGGAAGAATCGTTCGATCAGGCGTAATTCTTCCGTTACGATCTCCGCAGAGGCTTGCGTCTCGGGCGAGACGGGCAGGTCGATACCGTAATTGGTTCTCAGGCCCTCTGGAAAATCGATATCCGCCGTATAGTACTCGTCGGTGGGGACCAATGAGATATTCGATACCACTCCGTTTACCACTCCAAACTCCTGATCCGGGAAATTGGAGAAACGGACGATCGCCCGCTGGCCTCTCCGGACTTTTCCCGAGCGTGCTATCGGTATGCGCACTTTCCCCACCAGCCGGCCCTCGCCTTGCGGTACGACGGTGAAAGCCACCTCTCCGGATGGGATATACTGGTTCTCATTCCAGTACTTGGTGAAAGTCACGACACCCCCTACCGGGGCGATGAGGCAATAACGCAACCTCCACTCGTTCATGCTGTTCAGCAATTGTTCCCGGCGGTCTGTAATTCCTGCCGTAGCGTAAATTCTTTTCGCTCCGCTCCAGCGTCAGATCCAGCAAGGATTGCTCTTGCTCCCCGATCTGTATCCTGAGATTCTCAGCCGAGGCTGCCGCCCCTTCTAGCGAATAACGGCTTTGCAGTAGGGAAGCCCGTGCGGTCTCATGCTCGTAGGAGGAAATCACGGACCGGCTATACAATAATGAATCCCGGGCGTATTGCCGCCTTGTCAAGGCGAATTGCTCCGAGAGGGTCTTCCGCTGCCGTTCGGTCTCGTTATAGTAAGCCTTATACAACGCTATCTGTTTGCGGATGGAGGTCATTTTTTGCGGATAATAATCGATCTCCCTGTAATTGATACAGGCATGGAGCGCCGAGAGTAGTCCCGAGTAAGCCGCTTGCATATCACCCAGCGATAGCTCCTTGTACTTTGATAATGCCTTGTCCAAGCTATCCACGTCGCTTCCGGATCGTTCCAACGCCTTATCCAGATAGATGGCATCGTCCGTGTCGGCGTGATTCTCTATGACCGCCAGCCAATCCCCCTGCCTTACCGGACGATTATCCCTGACGAGCAGCTCCTGTATCTTTCCCGCCGCCCGTGTCACCACCGCCGTTGCGGGATGTTGCCCCGTCAATGTCATGTCAGCCGTGATCACGTCAGGATACTTGAAGAAACAGCTCCCCACCAGCAACGCTACGACCACGAGGAATAACAGCGTTATCCCCCACCGTACGATCCAGGCCGGCACTTGCCCCATCACCTCCTGTACCTCCTCGCTACGTAACTCTATATCTTTATTATTTTTCATAAGGTGGTTTATTTCGTTTGGTGGTAACTACGATAATCCCTCTTTTCCCTTTTGGACCGTATATAGCAGCATCAACACCTTTTAGGATAAAAATTTCTTCTATTTCGGTCACAGGAAACGAAAGTATATCATAATTTTGATATGGAACGTCATCAACGACAAATAAAGGTGGCTCATAATTTTTTACAGGATCCGTTTGGAATGAAATGGCTCCATAATCTTGAATAAACACACATTCCTTATACACATGATCTACTACATACCACGAAATGTTAACACTCCCCAATAGATAAAGTAAGGACCTCATATCCTGTATATGCCATTGTTCTATGTTTTGTCGATAGATTACACGACTGGATGGCAAAGATCCAGAATACAATCCATTATATTTTTGTTTTCTTCTCATGCTTGCGATAATAGAAACTTCATCGAGATTTACGGTTTTCCATATATCCGGATTTGGTTGTGATAAGTTTTTAATGGGAGTAACCTCTAATGTCATAGCTATTAAATCCCAGGCCAAACTCAATCGTGAGGGATCTGAATCTATTTGGTTCTTAAGTGGAAGCAATCCCATTCGGAAGTCTGGAGGCAATGACTGGAAATCAGTCTGTTCTTGTATGTTTAGTACGACACGGCCACACAATAGATTCTTCATAGAATCTACTAAAGCGAACGAGGATATCCCTTTTGGAAAATGTTTTTTGTCAAAAACTAAATAAGAATCTTTAGGATTCCAGACTTTTTGGAAAAAAATAGAATCTTCCGATTGGGCCACTAAATATAATAATTTCATTGGCACTTCCCTCGAAGAGTTGATAACGGATAAGAGCCATTGTTCTTTATTTTCAATTATTTTAAGACCAAAGCCATTTTCACTCATCATTGGCAAATAAAAATTCTTACGGATTCTATCTCGATTTTCGCATTTTAAGATATATCTTTCTCCTGGATTTGCATAAATATGAAAGTAGCCTATTCCGGGCAATAGCGTTTTCACGGATTGAACCGTATCCCCTCTCTCATTTATAATTACTCCAGTGATGGATATCTTTTTCTTGTCAATTCCTTCCGCTGTAAAAACTATTTTACATGAGATATTTTGAAGAATAGATCCACTTTCAGGATAAAACGTAACAATATAGTCGGTCTCCCGTTCCGATGCAGAAACGGGAGATACCAAAAAAAGAATTTGGATAATACTAATGATAATAGATTTCATAAATTTATATATTCATTAGTACCGGCAAATCAGGTAAGCGACGTTCAGGGCACACTTCTATGTTGGGAGAACAAGTTCCATAGTTTCTAGGGCAATTAGTACCATCTCGAAAATTTCCACATGGATCAGAAATGCCAAAAGCCGCATTACATGAGTATCCTGTTGCTCCACAATTTGTATTACGCTCGTTACAAGGCCGTCCTCCTATAAGTTTAGCCATTGTAAATTCATTTAGACGGCTTTTTTCAATCACTTTAAAATTTTTCATAACGCAATGATATTAAGTTTTTAAATAAATAGCCTTTTTATTATAATCTTATTCAGCTATTTTGTGACAAATGAATTTTTATAAATTCTTTGAGAGAATCCTTAAGGTATGTACATGTATCATAATGTTTATCTTTAAATATATTTTCTATCCGTTTATGGGGGCAACCTCCAAAACAAATAGGAAGATAAGGACATTTAGAACATGTTTTATCTTCCAGTGGATCTGCGGCATAGAGGTATCGGTTAAGAATTTTCTGATCTATGGATTGAATAGTTCCTTCTGAATCCAATTTTGCTATGGCATATTTTTGATCGCCTATAATTTCCCAACATTTATATAAGTATCCTTCTGGATCTATTGTAAATGTGTGTTTATTTCGAATAGAACATTCTGTAAAAGAGGAATCTGGATATCCACATAAATTGGTTACGATACCTCTGTCATAGTAGAGCTGTTGTATAAACTCAGATTTCTCTTGTCTATTGAAAAGTAAAGAACAAGAAGAACTTGATTTAGAAGAAGTAGATGTTATAAAAGCAGGATAAATTCCAATCAATGGGTTGCTCTTATATCGTTGTAATATGAAAGAATATAAAGTTATAAATTCAGAAGAATTCTCTTTATTCATATTTACTCGTATACTAATTCGTATTTCTGGGGCAGAAGATGCTAGCAAGTCTATATTCTTTATAGTTCTAGAAAAAGTATCGTTTTCATTTTTTGTGAATTTTATCTTGTTGTGAGTCTCTTTTAATCCATCTAGCGTAATTTGTATGTGTTGTAACTTCATCTCCTTAAAGAGTTTTATAATATCCGGTGATATCAAGAACCCATTAGAGATTATTGAGAAAGAATAATTTTTATCGGGAATCAGAATCATCTTACGATAAAGTGATTCTATTTGCTTAATGCCTAGAAGAGGTTCTCCTCCAAACCAAACTACGTGAATATTTTTAATGTTTTCATATTGTTCTATGAATTTAATAATTGAGCTTATGACCTTTTCTGTCATATAAATATTACGTTTGCAATTTTCAAAACAGTAAGAACACGAGTAATTGCAATCCATGGTTGGAGCTATCGTTAGATTTAAGATATTGATGGAGCGTCCTGCTAGGATAATACTTTTATACAGTAAGAACTCATCCCGATCATTTTCAGTGATCATATGGTTTTCTTTCAAAGTTTGATAAAGTTCATCACATCCCAAGTCTTTCTCTTGTAAAGGTGTATGTCTATTCTTGTTGACTAATAAAATCTTATATGTATCCTCTGCTATTTCGATCAAGGCATTAGACAATGTATTATATGCATAAAATTTACTGTCTATCTCAAATAGGAATGTGTACATTGATATTTTCATGGTATTTGCATATTTAGATTGTTAAGTGATTAATTCCCCAACTCCAACTGGTTCTTCACCAACTTATAATAAGTCCCCCGCAAGGCCGTGAGCTCCTGATGCGTCCCTTCCTCCACGACGCGTCCCTTGTCCAGCACCACGATCTTGTCCGCGTCACGTACCGTGCTTAGCCGATGCGCCACGACCACCACCGTCCGTCCTTTGTAGAAGGCGTGCAACTGCTCCATGATCTCCCGCTCGTTGTTGGCGTCCAAAGCGTTCGTGGCCTCGTCAAGGAAGATGAAGTCGGGATTCTTGTACACCGCCCGGGCGATCAGGATACGCTGTCTCTGCCCTTGGCTCACTCCGTTTCCCTCCATGCCGATCTTCGTATTATAGCCCAACGGGAGAGAATCGATGAAATCCCGGATATTCGCCACCGTCACGGCATGCAGCAGGCGTTCCTTGTCCACCACCTCTTCGCCGGGGGCGATGTTGTTGGCGATCGTATCCGAGAAGATAAAACCATCCTGCATAACCGAACCGGTCTTGCTACGCCATACGTGAGGATTCAAGTTCTTGAGGGAGGTATCGCCGATCCTCACATCCCCCTTGTTGGGGTTGTAAAAACCGAGCAGGAGTTTCACGATCGTCGTTTTTCCGCTCCCGCTGGCCCCCACGATGGCGGTCACCCTGTTATGGGGTATCGTCAGGTTGATATCCTCCAGCACGTAATCCCGGTCTGCGCCGTCATAGCTGAAGCTGAGGTTTTCCAGCCGTAGCGTCCTGTCATCGGGAAGAACATTCAGCCTTATCCCGCCTGCCTGTTCCTCGTCCTCCTTCCCGTGTATCTCGCCGAGCCGCTCCAGACTGATCTTCGCGTCCTGTAGGGATCGTGAGAAATCGATCAATTGCTCGATAGGCGAAGAGAGCTGCCCCACGATGTAGGTCACCGACATCATCATACCCAGCGTCATATCCCCTTGCACGACGGCCCGCGCCGCGATGAAGGAGATGAGTATGTTCGTGGTCTGGTTGAAAAAGACCGCCCCGAGTTGCTGATATTGTTGTAACGCCAACCCCTTGATCCCTATCTTGAAAAGTTTTACCTGTATCCGTTCCCATTTCCATCGCATCTTGGTCTCGCAATTATTGAGCTTGATCTCCTGCATTCCGGTGATGAGCTGGAATAGGTTGCTTTGCTCCCCGGCCGCTTGCGAGAAACGCTTTACGTCCAGCTCCCTCCTCCATCTCATGAAGGCGAGTACCCACGCCACGTATAAGCCGTTACCCGCCAAGAAGAGTCCCAGTATGGTCCAGTCATAGTAGGCGAGCACGAACCCGAACACGATGAAGTTGACAAAAGAGAAGAGCGTATTGATGGATGTCCCGGTCATGAAAGCCTCGACGCGGTCATGGTCTCCGATGCGCTGCATGATATCGCCCACCATCTTGGTATCGAAGAAATGCAGGGGCAGGCGCATCAGCTTGGCGAGGAAATCGGAGATCAAGGCGATATTGATCCTCGTGTTTACGTGCAGCAATATCCAGCTCCGTATGAAGTCCACGGATAGCTTGGCGATAAAGATCACCAATTGCGATATAAGGATCAAGGTTATGAAACCTAGGTTGTTGTCCCGTATACCGGTATCTACCAAGCTCTGCGTGAGGAAAGGCAGGATGAGTTGCAGTACGCTGGCTGTCACCATGCCCAGCACGAGCTGTGCCATCTCCCGCCTGTAGGGCGATATATATCGGAAAAAGAATCCGAGGTTACGTTTCCTGTCTCTCTCCTCGTCCTCCATCCCGTAGAACTCCTGCCCCGGTTCCAGCAAGAGCACCGTCCCGGTATCCTGCCCGTCCACCTTGGTACTGACCCAGCACCGCTTGAACTCCTCCCTCGTATAGGTGATAAGTCCCGCCGCCGGGTCCGCTATGTAGAACTTCCCTTTCCTTATCTTGTAGCAAACCACGAAATGCCATTGGTTCCAGTGCAGTATGCAGGGTAGGGGACATTCCTTTTCCAATTCCTCCACCGTGATCCGCACGCCCTGTGTTCGGAACCCGATCGCTTCCGCCGCCTCGCTGATACCCAGCATGGAGACTCCTTCCCGTGTGATGAAGGCTTTCTCCCGTAAGTTCTGGATCGAGTACACACGACCATAGAACTTGGCGATCATACGGAGGCAGCTAGGACCACAGTCCATAGAATCCAATTGCTGATAATGTGGAAACGATCTTAGCATAAATTAAAACATTAGGATATAGACATGATTTAGTTCTTATTTCTTATACTTGATCAGCATTATGACGGGATTGGAATCCTCATTCAATTTCGTCGCGATTTCGTTTAGCCTACCTTTGAGCTTCCCTTCTTTATAAGCCTCAATCAGTTCAGGCGCATCAAAGGGATACCAGTTCGCGATATCTTGATTAATAGATGAAATCCAATAGATCGGTCTTTGATATAAAAAATCAGTATTATATATTTGATATTTGAATATAGAATCTTCCTGTTTGTCGTATACCAACCTACTCACCGGTATTTTTCTCGTTTTAATATCGAGTTTTTTTTCTACGGTTCTCATAAAATAATAACGGCTTGTCACCTCCTCTACAAAAAGAAATATTTCTGTATCCATGGAATATATAGAGGGTGTCCTCACGATAAAAGGTTTAATATGACCATTTGGCGAATAGGAATATAGGGTATCGGATGAGAGATTCATAAGTATCCAATTATCGGAAGTGGCGGTTGTAGCAAAAAAAGTAGGAATTACTTTTTGATCATTATCTCCGAATATAACCAGTGTTTTCTGTTCTTTAGAAGGAATTGTAATTTTCTGGATAATACTTCCGTCATACTTTGAGATAATCAAATGATAAGGCTGTTGGTCTGCCACCATTCCATAGCCTTTGTTATCATAAGTGATCAGATTATCCTTGTCATAATTAAAAACCTTAAGGTAGTCACTCTCGGGGTCTAGGAAATTAAAGCTTCTTTTAAAGTCCCCGTCTAAATCATATACTGATATTTTCCCTGTATGTGTAACAAATAGCTCATTGTTTTCCTCATCTAGTGTAATTCCTGCAATCCCCGGATATTCTTCGACACCTTGTCCTAAACGGTTTATTTTCCGTATAGCTTTCCCCGTTTTCCGGTCTAAAATGAATATGTTCCCGTCGTTTGTGTTGTTTTTTACTATTATAAATTTTTCGCCGATATCCATGACATTACCATGTGTGATAAATTCGTCAGTCGTTTCCAGCGCAATATATTCTACATCCATAATATCCTGAAGGATTAGCTCCTTTTCTGGGTAATCTTTGCTAACATTGATCGTGACAAACTCGTCTGTCGATTGCTTATCTTTTCCACATCCCGCTAAGGCAAAGAGGAGGACTGCTGAAATTAAATTTACTTTCATGCTAGTATTTATTTTTCTTGTGTTTTATCAGCATAATCACCGGATTGGACTCTTCATCCAATTTAGCCGCAATCTCTTTCAGTTTGCCCTTCAGTACTCCTCTCCCGTAAGCCTCGGCAAGTTCGTGGGCTTGCAATGACTGTCCGATTACGAACTCCTCATCTAAAGGTCTCGACGTCATATCCACTTCTCTTTTGCTGGTATAATCACCATTGTATATTTTAGGTATGAATAAAGAATTTTCCAGTCTATCGTACATCAATCCGGAAATTGGAAACCCTCTCCCTGTTTCAAAATTAAATTCCGCTTTCAACAGGCTCATGAAATAATAACGGTCGGTAAAAACGGTTGGTATAAGAAATACTTCAGGAGGATCCATGGAGTGTATGGAGGGGGTTCTTACGATAAGGGGGATTGTCGTATTAGCATCCGGCAAATAGTGGTATATGGTATCGGATGATGTCTCCATAAGTACCCAATTGGTATGATCTGGAACTATTTGGTACACAGCGGTTGGAACTGGAACAGCCCAAGCTTCCCCGTCTCTTGCGACCGGGCTTTTAACTTCATCAAAAGGAATTGATATTTTCCGGGTGATACTTCCATCCTGCTTGGAAAAGATTAAATAATATGGAGGTATGGCGTTTGACGGGTTTTCCAGACTATTATCTGGTACATAAGAGATCAAATTATCCCGGTCGTAATTAAATGTATTTATATGAGATTCCGTACCTTCGGCTTTGAAACTCCTTTTAAAATTTCCGTATAGATCATATACAGAGATTTTACTTCCGGTATAGGCTATAACAAATATTTCCTTGTTTGCTTCATCCAGAACAACCTCCGTAATACCTACATATTCCTCGCCACCTTGCCCTTTCCTGTTAATCTTCTTCAAGGCTTTGCCGGTTTTTCGGTTAAAAACAAACAAATTCCCGTCGTTGGCCCAGTTGGTTATTAATATAACTTCTGCACCAATGGCCATTACTTTGCCTTGGGTAACAAACTCATCATTTGTTTCCAACGGGATGTATTCTACATCCATGAAATCCTGTAATATCAATTCCTTTTCAGGATAATTCTTTGTAACATCAACTATGATGAGTTCATTTGTCGATTGCTTATCTTTTCCACATCCCGCTAACGCAAAGAGGAGGATCGCTGGTATTGTGATTATCCATTTCATTATTCTTACGATTTAAGGTTAAACACTTAGGGCGATACGTTCGCTCAATCATGCTAATTACAAAAATAGGTTATTTTTTCTCGACATCTCTTCTTTTTGCTCAAAACTTATAGCGGTGAATGGAATTCTATCCGTTATTTACATAATTTAGGCAAAGGCTTAGCAATGGATGTTGTTTCCTCTCGCTATCTTGTGGGTCACTTATCGAAAGATCGAATAGTTCGCTTATTTCCGGGTCGTTGATTCCCGGATCATCCTTTTCGGACCCAGATGCCAGCTGACCCATGTTTGTCCTTCCAACTTATCCAGATCATTCTCTAGCTCATAATGCAATGTGGGAAGGTGGAAAACGACTATAGTCGCCTGTTGGAAATATTTCCTGTCGGTGGTTATCACCCAATCAACGGGTACATCCTCTATTTTCAACTGTAGATCTTCCCCATTTATCGTGTTGAATACGAGCATCACTTTTTTACCAGCCTTTACTTGGCAATCTACGCCTGCTACCTAATCAGACACACGCCAATCCGTATATTCTTTCAGCCCGGCTTCTGCCTTGTAGTAATAATTTCTGCATCTTTGTATAGATTCCGGAATCATTTGCCCGCAATCCCTCCAAAATCGATCCAGATAATGTTTGTGTACTATGTATGAGGAATCTTTCATGTTGGGAAGTAGTGTGAAGGCCATGGAATAAAGCCTGAGGATGTTTACATACCACCAGCTTCTCAAGTCAACGCTCGTCTTAGAGGAAACAAATTGATCAGAGAATTTAATCAATCCCTCAGTAACTTGAAATAATGATTTCAGCCTTCGGGCTAGGCTTGTCGTATGCATGACCGATTCTTCGTTCTGGCGGTAATAATAAAACTCAATGTTGGTGATAACCATCCTCTCCGCTTGGCAAAGGACGATGGGACACCATAACTCATCCTCATGCATGATGCCTTCCTCAAAACGAGCCTGCATTTTATGCAGATATTTTCGATTGTATATATATTTAACAGGGGTAGGAAGGTAAAAACAAGTTCTGACGAGCCAGATGAAACCCTCTTTCCCGGAAAGTACCTTATGGGGCGATTCGCCGGAAATCCATTTGAAGGGTTCATTTATACTTCCATCTTGATCACATAACCACATATTCCCCATCACTACGTCGGCCTGATATTTGATTGCCTCATGGTATAATAGAGATAATGAGCTTTCTTTTATCCAGTCATCGCTATCTAAAAAAGCGATATACTCACCTTGGGCAACATCCAAACCCGCATTACGGGCAGCAGACGCTCCCCCGTTCTCTTGATGGATCACCTTGATACGATCCTCTTTTTTTGCGTATTCGTCAGCGATCTTTCCGGACAAGTCGGTCGATCCATCATCCACTAGGATAAATTCCATGCTCAAATCACCTTGACACATCAAGGAATCTATGCATGCAACCAAATATTTTTCCACGTTATATACCGGGATGATGACCGAAACCTCTATTTTATTATCTGGCTTACTCATGGCCATAAAGACTTATAGAACGTCAACATGTTCTCCCTAAATACCTCAGAGGAATATTTTTCCAAGTATCGCTTGCGGCCGTTTTTACCGAGACGTTTCGCTTCCTCCGGGTTTTGCAGCAGGTACAAGATCTTTTCTGCCAACAAGGAGACGTCTATCTCTACGCTATCAGAAGATACGATAAGAGGTATTTTTAATGCGCAAGATTCGTCTACTACCTCGTTTAATCCGGAGGTAGCGGTCGCTATAATGGGCAATTCATGCATCATCATCTCCACAGGGACATAACCAAATGGTTCGAACAAGGAGGGGACGACACCAACATCGGCTAAACGATATAACTCATATAAATCTTCTTTATTTAAAAGTCCCGTGAACGTGATCTTGGTGAAGAACGGTTTAGCATTTCGCAAAAAAAGATCATAATTTCCATCTCCTATTATCATCAAGCGGCTTTCCGGATAATCCTCCAATACCTTCATAAAGGTTCTAACCAAAAAATGCCCACCTTTAATATCTTCCATACGCCCGACAAAAAGAATGATTCGTTCTTTTTCCATTATATGCCATTTCTTTTTCAAAGTCTTTTGATCGACAGACTGGCCTGTCGTAGCATCATTCAATCCATTAGGGACAATCACTATCTTGTCCGGATCAAGTCCATAATCATGCGATAATAAGTCTTGCATATAGCTGGATAAACAGATCACGCGATCCATCTTCATATAGTCCGCTTTTTCCTCCTCAAAGGCGTATCGTACATCCTCACTCCATACATCTGAACGGTTTCCCTTTAAGATTGCCCGTAGCCGTTGTGGGTTATCATGGATTCCCGCAGTCCAGTCCGATGAGTGCGATACGGATATGACCTTACAATCAAAAGCCTCTCTCAGTTCCGTTGCGAGATCCTCGTTTTGATAATGATTCAGGTGGAAAACCAACTCCTTTCGGTCGCGGATATGAACCCGTAGCAAATAAACAAGGTTATGGAAGTACAACTTCCTTTGTTCCTTATCCAAAAAATTCCATTGTTCTGAGCAGGGAGTTGGGAAATACCATTGGGTAATTCCTTCCATTTCCTCTTTCCGTACACACTTCCCGTCACAAAGTATGTTTACAAGGAAAATCCGTATACCACTGCTTTTTAGGGCGGTTGTCAACTCATGGATATAGGTACCGACACCAAATACCGTACCTCTGCTTTTCTGGCTTATGATATATAGATTCATGGCACAATTCTTTAGATAAAAGTTTTCCATGAGGAATCCATCGCCCCCAGTTCGGTTAATAAAGCCAACCCTTTTCCAGCGTAACCAGAAAGGAGCCCCATAGAAACCGTCTCTTTTGCTTGAGATAAATCCGAATTATCCTCTCTTGATCCATGCTCCATCGCAAGAGCAGACCGTTTTAGCAATACTGGCGGTATATTTAAAGCGGGACAAACCCGCAATCCTTGGAAGAACCTATATGCGTCTTGCCATTCATCCCAGTCTAGTTCTTCCGATGCCATCTCGATCCGTTCCACGATTTGCGACAAACTATCCAATGCCCGCTTGGAAGAGAAATTTCGCCGTAATCTAGCGAGCCAATATTCCCCATATCCACACATTCCCTCATAACGGCTGAAATTAGGACAAGGATCATACCATACGGCTCGGTACATTCGTTCGTCAAAATCATCGAACGCCTCCTCTTCCAAATCCAGGAACCTTTTTTCGAGCAGGTAAGAAAATCCAACCCCTATGCCTGCTATCCCTTTCTCGTAATCCGCCCGATAATTGGCATGTAGCTGTTCCAACAATCCCCTGATCAGATCCATGGCGTATTCCGAATACAAATCGTCTTGTACATATCGGGCATAATGGAAAAAGAAAATGGAAACCCCATCTTTCCGTGTAATAAGCTCGGCATTTTGTTAATGTGCCGTTCAATAAGAGTTGATTGGAAATCAGACTCAACCTCTCTCTTTCCATGGCATTATGTGGATTTTCGATTTTACTTTATATTTGGCTATCATGATAATCGGATTATCTTCTTCATCAAGTGTTGAGGCAATTTCTTTTAGTGGGCCATCTTTCAGCTTTCCATCTTCATAAGCCTCTACTAAGTCTGCGGCTTCCAGTTTTTTCATGAATGCAACATCCTTGCTGTTCTGGAAGTATAGACGGTCATGAAAATTGTAAACCATAGTCATTGGCTCCATTTTTAGAAAATCATTATTATACATCTCGCATTCGTAAATAGTTTCTTTTTGTCTGTCATATACCAATTCTACAACAGGGAAACCGACTTCCTTTTGGGCATTAAAAATATTTTCTACCGTTTGCATGAAACAATAGCGATCCGTTTGGACACCCGGATAAAGAAAAATCTTGGTTTCCATGTCTTGAATTGATGGGGTTCTTACGATTCGGGGTATCAGTTGTTGATTTGAGGTATAATGGTAGATCGTATCAGATGATGCTTCCATCAATAAAAAGCCCTTATCTTGATAAGGTATTTGTGGGCTGTTATAAATACAATATATAATCTCTCCTTCCGCTGCTTCTGCGGTTACCAGTGGATAAATATTTTTTTTGTAAGGTATCGAGATTTCCTTGATACTTCCGTCTTTTTTAGAAACAAGCATGAAATAGTTCCGTGTTGCCACAACTTCATCTTTCAAGCTAAGATAACCGTCATGACAAAGTAGATAGTCTTGATTGAAATTCTCCAGCTTATCATAATAGAAATTTTCTTTTTGATTTAGTGATCGCTTGAAATTCCCATCTTGATCATAAACCATAATTTTTCTTGAAACATAATTGTTGACAAATAATTCTTTTTCTTTTAGATCAAATATACACCCCAAATTGATCGTGTACTCCTCAGCTCCTTGTCCGAGCCGGCTGATCTTTTTAATACCTTTCCCGTCTTTCCCAAAAAGAAATATATTTCCGGTATTGTTACGGATGGCATCTGATATGAGAAGACAATCTCCTTCTATATCATTGGGAGTGCCAGATGTGATATATTCATCTGATGTTTCCAGTGATACATACTCAATGTCAAAAAGATCTTGCAGTATCAGTATTTTCTTAGGGTAACTTATCGTAACGTCTACTGTGATAAGATCTTGCTCTTGAACATTTTTATTATTACATGCTAATAAAAGTAGAAAAATAAGCGTATAGCTCCATTCTGTTTTTCTCATATTCGAATATATAAAAGATTATTTATTATTAACTGTACAAAGATTCAATTGCCCAATCATAAGATCTAAGTCAGAAGGTGAAGGACAAATATATTGATACAAACAATCGCAGCATGGTTTTTGGTTACGTATACGCAACCAAGACTCCCCTATTTCTATTTCTTTTTTTACGATTTGATAAATTGAATCTGTTTTGATATTTCCCAATTTTTTGTGCAATATATTCGCATAAATATCTCCATTTGAAAGTATGAAAAGCTTTCCGAAATTATCTTTATTTATGATATGTTTCCGAAAAATATCTTTCATGCTTATCTTTGTTGATAGAATATCTTCTTCTGTTAAGAAAGTGTTTTTTGCTAAAAAAGAGATATTATCTTTGGTATATAATGGTCTTAACTGATATTTATCAATATCATATTTCTCAATTAAGGTTACTGCTTCATTACAATCCTCTAAAGAAGTAACTTGAAATATATACTGAAAAGGGATTTTTTGCTGGTCAAGAAATATACAAGTGTTATTCATAAGAGAATGATCTACTGGCAAAGAGACATATACTTGATATGAAAAATTTTTCTTGAGTGATGATTCTAACAATGGAATATGAGTGTAAGAACATTGTA